>FLSB01012207.1_pt1 | contig 35649 bp, 26 predicted proteins | sample 1550551 | NCBI WGS metagenome assembly FLSB01 (sample SAMEA4031774, study PRJEB14383) | metagenome | biome: human; feature: oral; material: saliva | place: Philippines | collected 2014 | reverse complement strand
GAGAAGCTCTAAAAAATAAAATAAGACACTGAAAAACCAGTATCTTATTGAGATTAGTGAACGCGGAAGGAGTCGAACCCTCAACCTTCAGAGCCGTAATCTGACGCTCTATCCAATTGAGCTACGCGTCCCTAAATTTTTACTTTGCAAATATAGAAAAAATATTTTAATTTTGAACTATGAAATCAAAAATTTTTATTATTTTTTTTATTTCCAGTCTGATAAATTGCCATAAAAAAACAGAAAACACTGATTATGAAAGTACTAAAATTTCAGAAAGAATTTCCTATTCTAAGAAAAAAAATCACATAAATATCCATTCTGGAAAATTTTGGTACAAAATTCCAACTTATAAACTTCCTTTTAAGAGGGTTATTTTGCTAAACTCAAGCCTTATGGGATACTTTTTGGAAATCAATAAAGAGAAAAATATCATTGGTATCACTAGCCCCGAGTATATTTTCTCAGAAAAAATAAAAAAATTAATACAACAAAACAAAATCCAAAATGTAGGAAACGAACAAAAATACAATATAGAAAAAATACTTGCCCTAAAACCTGATGTAATTTTCACAAATTATATAGAAACTTTCGAAAACACTTATTATATCCTCAAAAAAAATGGAATAGAAGTCATTTTCATCGATGAATATCTAGAACAACGGCCGTTAGACAAGGCAAAAATCCTCAAACTATTTGGAGTATTACTAGGTGCAGAAGCAGAAAGTAACTACAAATTTAAATATATTGAGCAGAATTATAAAAAATTAGTATATTTAGCCTCAAAACAGAGAGAAAAGCCTGTCTCTATATCCAACGAAATGTATGGTAACCAATGGTTTATGCCTATGAATCAAACTTTTTCAGCAAGATATTTCGAAGATGCAGGTAGCAACTATATCTTAAAAAATATCAATGGAACAACCTCTATCCCTTTGACTTTTGAAGAAGTTTTGTTAAAAAGTAAAAATGCCACAATTTGGGTAAATGTTGGTGACCATAGAAACAAATGGGAATTATTAAATTTAAACCATAACTATCTGAAAATAAATACCTTTAAAAATGGAAAAATTTATTCTATGGCAGGAGCTACAAACGAAAAAGCCAACGATATTTTCGAATCTGGGGCAGTAAGAGTGGATTTGGTGCTGAAAGACTACATCAAAATATTTCATCCTAATCTGCTCCCAAACCACAGATTATATTATATGAAAGAAGTGAAATAATTTTATTAAATAAAAAACATACATTATGCGATTTTTATGGAAACTAATCAAAATATTATTACCTACAATAATATTATTACCTATAATATCTCTATTCTTATACAAATATTATAATCCTATAATTACAATCACGCAAATTAATGAAGCAATACATTATAATAAATTAGATAGGGAATATATTTCCTATGACGATATGGGCGAAAATATAAAACTAGCAGTGATAGCCTCCGAAGACCAAAATTTTTTCTCTCATAACGGATTTGATATGAAGGCTATACAACAAGCATTGATTGACAATGAGGAAGGGAAAAAACTTCGTGGCGGTAGCACAATATCCCAACAAACTGCTAAAAATATTTTCCTTTGGCAAGGACGATCATGGATTCGCAAGGGACTAGAAGTACCTTTCACCTATGCTATTGAAAAACTTTGGGGGAAACATATAATTTTAGAAAGATACCTGAATTCTATTGAAATGGGACAAGGTGTTTTTGGTATTGAGGCTGCTTCTTTATATTATTTTGGGAAATCTGCTAAAAATTTAACAAAATCAGAAGCCGCTTGGATTGTATGTGTTCTTCCTAACCCAAAAAAATACGACCCTGATAATCCAACACCAAAACTTATCAGAAAACACAAGTGGATTTTACGACAAATGAAACACATAAAACTCACCCCAAAAAATGAGAATCAGAATGAAATACTATAATAGAAATTGGAAACTCTATTCGAAGTTTCCAATTTTTATTATTTACTACTCTTCGTCTTCGTATTGTTCCAAAAAATAAGCAAATGTAAAATTATCATATTTCTCTTCTAAATCTTCTAAAAACATCAATAATTCATCAAAAATATCCAATTGTTCCACCGACATATTTACGAATTCTATATGTAATAGTTCTACATTTTTTGATAGGTAATCGGTAAGCATATCTATAGTATCCTCCAAATTTTCTGATAAATTTAGTTTAGTCTTCAACTGATGAAAAAAATCCTCTTCATCACCAATATTAACAAAATCAATATACAAATTCATATCTATTAATCTTACTTCGAATGTTTTTACTATTTTTTACTACATTTAACGCTGTAAATTAAAAACATATTAATTATCAACGCTTTAAATAATTATAAATTTAATTAATCTAAAAATTCTTTTGGTATTTCACAAACAGGTATTGGGTTTATTTTATGTTGAGCCAATCTATGCATTCTATCAAATATATTATAGACCTCCAAATCCCTTCCGGAATAGTCGGAGGCATTTTTTTTGTGATATTCCTTCTGTATTTTTTCTAACTCGGCATAAGTGGCACCTATTTGCTGTTCATCATTTCTATCGGTATCCCAAAGGCCATCAGTTGGCACCGCATTTTGGATACACTTAGGCAGGTCGAGAGCCTTTGCAAGGGAATAAACTTCTGTCTTATAGAGGTCTGCAATAGGCGACACATCTACCCCACCATCTCCATATTTTGTATAAAAACCAATCCCGAAATCTTCCACCTTATTACCTGTACCACATACTAATAGATTGTTCAATTGCCCATAATGATACAAGGTAAGCATTCTCAAACGACTACGCGTATTCGCAAAAGCGAGTTGCTCATTTTTAAGCCCTTGACTATCATTCTCAAAAGTTTTGTAAATCTGCTCAAAAACTGATGTCAATTCAATTGTTTTTGCCTCTACATTTGAGAATTTTTGTTTGAGAAACTCAATATGCTCTTTGGCTCGCTCCACCTGATCTTGTTTTTGTCGAATGGGCATATCAACTGTAATCACTTGAAGCCCTGTCATAGCACACAATGTGGAAACCACTCCAGAATCCACTCCACCAGAAACCCCTATAATATAACCTTTAACGCCAGATTTCAAGGCATAATCCCTCAACCAATCCACTATATGGCGAATTATTTTATCTGTCTGCATTTCATTTAATTAAATTTGATTAAACAAATATAAGTATTAACAAGCATATGGTAAAAATTTTATCCAAAAAACGCTAAATTGGTTTTTAACCTTATACCAAAACTCAATACCCTTCAAGATGGATATTTTCATTTTTAAATAAAATAAATTATCTTTGACAATATTTATTGGAATATTAATATAATAAGTTGATTTCCAAATATTATGATAATGAACTTGATTTCCAAATATAACCTTTTCGGCATCTTTTTTTTGCTTTTTATCGGTCAGAGCTATTCTCAAAACGGCAAAGATACACTTCGTATCAATGAAGTGAATATTTTTTATAAAAATACGAAAGAAGTAATAACTCCGCAGAGCCTCAATGGTAAAATTTTGGAGCAACTAAATGCGCATTCTGTTGCTGATGCTCTGAGGTATTTCGCAGGAGTACAAATTAAGGATTATGGTGGTGTTGGTGGGCTGAAAACCATCAATATACGGAGTATGGGAAGCCACCACACAGCTGTTTTTTATGATGGTATCCAACTCGGAAATGCCCAAAATGGTATTATTGATTTAGGAAAATATTCACTAAATGATGTACAAGAAATTATCCTATACAATGGCCAAAAATCTGAAATTTTTCAGTCGGCAAAGGAATTTAGCAGTGGAAATTCTATTTATATCTATCCTAAAAAACCTACCTTTAACCACACAAAAACGAATGGTGCGGTTCGGCTGAAACTTTCCTCTATCAATGCCTTTAATCCATCTATCCGATGGGAGCAAAAATTAACTAAAAATATTTCTACATTTTTTAGTGGCGAACTTCTAATAAGCGATGGAAAATATCATTTTCGTTATAAAAGAAAAAACTTTGACGGAAGTATCGCTTATGACACTACTGCCGTACGGCATAATGCCGATATATCCTCCAAACGCCTTGAAACGGGATTTTTTGGTAAAAATTGGCAGGTGAAAACATACTCTTACTTCTCCAACAGAGGGCTTCCGAGAGCAATCGTCAATGGAAACTTTAAAAATGAGGGACAGAGACTTAATGATAAAAATCACTTTATTCAAGCATCTTTTGAAGATAAAATTTCCGAAAATTTTGAGATACAACTAAAAGCAAAATGGGCATACGACTACACAAAATACACCGATACTACTTCTGCTTTCAAGATTAAAAATGAATTTATCCAACGAGAATTTTATTTTTCTTCAGCAAACCATTATCGCATTAATTCCTATTGGGATATTAACCTAAGTGCAGATTTTCAATATAATAACCTAAATGCCAATTTATTAAATTTTTCACATCCAGAAAGATTAACTTACTTAGTTGCCTTTGCCTCTACCTATCAAAAAAATAGATGGAAAATTTTGGGAAGTATCCTTGGTAGTTTTATTAATGAAAATACCAAATACCACCTCTCTGCTCCGAATAGACGAAAAATATCATCCGCTATTTACATTAACACACAACCATCTGAAAACAAATATTTTACAATAAATTTTTATTATAAAAATATTTTCAGAATGCCAACTTTTAATGATTTATATTACACTCTTTTCGGTTCATTAGACTTAAAACCAGAAGATACTCAACAATATAATTTTGGTATAAATTACAAAAAAAATGTAGAAAATAGTTTTTTAAAAGAATTTAATTTAAAAATTGATGGATATTTTAATAAAGTAACTAATAAAATAATCGCTTCACCTACGCAAAATCAATTCCGATGGACAACTCATAATATTGGTATTGTAGAAATTTTAGGAATAGACGCACAAATAAACTGGCTTCTAAAAATTAATAATTTATCAATAACCCCACTAATTTCTTACACATATCAAAAAGCAAGAGACTTTTCAGATAGAAATAACCTTTGGGGAGAGCAAATTCCCTACACACCTTGGAATAGTGGCTCACTCGCTATAATGACAAATTGGAAAAATTGGGGGCTAAATTATTCCTTTATATACACAGGAGAGCGATACGATTTGAACCAAAATAATATTTCATACAACTATGTTCAGCCATTTTACACCCACGATATTTCCCTTCAAAAAACATTCAATTGGAATCATAATATAATGAAAATCAACGTAGAAGTAAATAATATCCTCAACCAGTTTTATGATGTTGTACTAAACTACCCTATGCCTGGGAGAAATTATAGATTTGGAATAAGTTATAATTTTTAAGACAAAAAAAATGATTAAAAAACAAACAATATGTATTTTTATTCTATCTTTATTATTTTTATCACAATGTAGAGGTGATGATTATATTATTCGTCAAGAAACCGAACTGGTAACCATACCTACGAGAAGTAATGGAATAGTAGGATTTTATCTTCTGAATGAGGGAATTATGGGGAGCAATAAGGCTACATTGGATAAATTTGACTATCTCACAGGAGTATATCATCGGAATATTTTTTCAGAAATTAATCCTAATATAACCAAAGAATTAGGAGATGTAGGTAACGACATTAAAATATATGGCAATAAATTATATATTATTTTAAATATTTCTAATAAAATAGAAGTTCTTAATGCTAAAAATGGGAAACGAATAACCTCTATTCCATTGGAAAATTGTAGATACATTGCCTTTAATAAAGGAAAAGCGTATGTTAGTTCGTATGCTGGGAAAGTTCGTTTTGCCTCTGACACACCCCTTGGTAAAGTCGTACAAATAGATACAACAAGTCTTGCCATAGAAAAAGAAGCCATTGTAGGCTATCAGCCCGAAGAATTAGAAATAATTGATAATCAATTATTTATTGCTAATTCTGGTGGATACAGAGCTCCCAACTATGATGATACTATTTCCGTAATAGACCTTAATAATTTCACAGAAAAAAAGAAAATAAAAGTTGCCATAAATCTCCATCATCTAAAAAAAGATAGCGAAAAAGACTTATATGTATCTTCAAGAGGAAACTATAACAACATCCCCGCTAATCTACTCGTTATAAACTCAAAAGATGAAAAAATTAAAAAAAATTTTAACTTGCCTATAAGTAATTTTACGATTGTGAATGACAAACTATATTTCGTCTCTAATAATTTTAATTACAACAAAAAAAACGATTACAAATTTGGAATTATTAACACCAAAACAGAAGAAATCACCAATAAAAAACTCATTAATGATAAAATTATACAACAAATAAGACAACCTTATGGAATTGCTGTAAATCCTATTACAGAAGAAATTTTCATTACCGATGCTTCAAATTTTATATCCTCGGGGGCTATTTATTGTTTTGACAAAAATGGAAAATTTAAATGGAAAACGATAGCAGGAAATATCCCTGCTCATATTGCCTTCTACCACAAATAACCAATATTCAGTATTATAAAAAAATGAAAAAACTAAAATATATTCTCCTTTTTGGAATACTTGTAAATTGTAATCGAAATGAGGAAATATCCTCTATCTCAATAGAAAAAAAAGGACATCCTAATAAATATATATCAAAAATATTTGATTATCAACCCGCTGTAGGACAATATATCAACATCTATCCCGAATATAAAAACGGAGATACGGAGGAAATTATCTTGAATAAAGTCAATCTGGCTCTTGTTAATAACAAACAAGATATTGTATCTCTGGGTGGTTTTGGGGGGTATATTATTTTTGGTTTTGACCATGATATCCCAAATAAAGCAGGTAGAGATTTTAAAATATTAGGGAATGCCTTTAATGGTAGTGCTGAACCTGGGATTGTCTATGTAAGCAACGACGAAAATAACAATAATCTACCCGACGACATTTGGTACGAAATAGCAGGTAGCGAATATCTAAAAATTTCTACTATTAAAAACTATAAAATCACCTATACAAAAATAGACAAACACTATAAATGGATTGATAATCAAGGAAATAGCGGGGTGATTAATAAAAATGACTTCCATCAGCAGGATTACTTTCCTCTTTGGAAAAATAAAAAACAACTAACTTTCGAAGGAACAAAATTGGAAAATAACTTCACGGAGAACAATGGTATTTGGATAGGTAAAAGCCTTGATTTTGGGTACGCAGATAATGCACCAAATGATAGCGAAGCATCCAATTTTGATATTTCGTGGGCAATAAATTCTGATGGAAAACCCGCTAACTTACATAAAATCAGATTTATAAAGGTACAAACTAGCATTCATCAAATTGCAGGGTGGCTTGGAGAAGTTTCGACAGAGATTAAAGGGGCAGAAGACCTTCATTCTGAGTAATTTTTTTTAACTTATCCACTAATATTACTTCTTTATTTTCATCAAGGCAAAGATACCCTTCAGAGAGATTAAATTCATTCTCACTGAAACCTTTTATCTTATTTGTTTTTCCCTTTTGTATCAAATCAAATACTTGTTTATCAGTTAATTTCTTACCAAATAACACAAATGGAATTTTGAAATCGCACTGCTTATAATCCGAACAACCATATGCTGTTTTACCCTTTATTAAGGGTGATTTACACTTTGGACAATGATAATTTTCTATACTTGATATGGCTTTTTCTTTTTCCTTACTTTTGACTACATCTTCTTGGATACCAATAATTTTACCCTTACTATAAACTACTTTTTTAACGAGAGCCGTTACCATCTCAATTAATTCTGACTTAAATTTAGTGGATTCATACTCTCCTTTTTCTATTTTTCGAAGTTTAAATTCCCATTCACCTGTCAGCTCTGGGCTTTTAAGTAGCTCATCTTCAATAGTGTCTATCAAATCAATCCCCGTCTGTGTGGCGATAATATTCTTCTTTCGTCTCTCAATATATTTCCGTTTAAATAGTGTTTCGATAATATTAGCTCGTGTTGATGGTCTACCTATACCATTGGTTTTCAGAGCTTCACGAAGTTCCTCATCTTCCACTTGTCGTCCTGCTGTTTCCATTGCTCGAAGTAGAGTTGCCTCGGTATAGTATTTAGGTGGCGTGGTCTTCCCTTGGTGGATAAATGGCTGGTGATTCCCCTTTTCTCCGACAACAAATTCTGGCATTTGTTGTTCGTCTTCTTTTTCTTTTTTTTCCTTTTTATCTTTGGCATAGACCATCTGCCAACCCATATCCAATATTTGTTTTCCTGTTGCCTTAAACGGAATTTCGCCCACTTTGCCCTCTACTAAGGTGTTCGAAATTTTGCATTCAGGATAGAAAACGGCAATAAAACGCCTTGCCACGAGGTCATAAATAAGTTTTTCGTCTCTTGGAAGTGTCTGTGTAGGCGATATTTCGGTAGGAATAATAGCGTGGTGGTCGGTAACTTTCGTATCATCAAAAACAGATTTTGATTTTGGGATTGGTTTTTCTAAAATTGGTGCTATCAGTTCGCTATATATTACCATTGATTTCAAAATTGATAGAATTTTAGGATACATATTTTCAGATAGATAGGTCGTATCTACCCTCGGGTATGTTGTATATTTTTTCTCATAAAGACTTTGGATAAGGTTAAGGGTTTGCTCTGCTGAAAATCCAAATTTTTTATTAGCTTCTACTTGTAAAGAAGTGAGGTCAAACAATCTCGGATTTTTCTCTTTCCCTTCTTTTATCTCAAAATTAACAATCTCAAATTCTTTTTGTTTTAGGTATTCCAAGCCTTTTTCGGCTCTATCTTTGGGTTTCAATCGGTCTATATCTGCATTGAAAATTACCTCTCGATATTGTGTTTTCAATTCCCAATAGTCCTCCACTTTGAATGAATCTATCTCCTTTTGTCTCTGCACGAGAATTGCCAAAGTAGGTGTCTGCACCCTGCCAATGGATAAAACTACCTTTCCACCACCAAATTTTTTTGTAAAAAGTCTTGTTGCGTTTATCCCTAAAAGCCAATCTCCAATTGCCCTTGCGTTTCCTGCTTGATATAAATTTCTATATTGCTTTTCGGATTTAAGATTACTAAAACCCTCTTTTATAGCATCTTCCGTAAGTGAAGAAATCCATAGACGCTTCACGGGTTTATTACATTTTGCTTTTTGTAGCACCCATCTTTGGATGAGTTCTCCCTCTTGTCCAGCATCTCCACAATTTATCACCTCTTCGCAGTCTTTTACCAATTGTTCAATAACTTTAAACTGTGTATGAACTCCCTCATTATCAATTAATTTTATCCCAAAATTTTCAGGGATAATTGGTAGACTAAATAAATTCCAAGTTTTGAGGCTCATCGAGTAATCATGAGGTTCTTTCAAGGTACATAGATGTCCAAAAGTCCAAGTAACCCAATAGCCATTCCCCTCCAAATATCCTTTTTTGATGGTATTAGCTCCTAATATTTTAGCGATATCTCGGGCAACACTGGGTTTTTCGGCAATACAAAGTTTCAAATTATATTTTTTAAGGATTTATATTATGATTTTTTGTTAAAAAGACCAAGCTAGGTTTCCCTTACTTGGTCTTTATTAATTCAGCAAAAATTATTATTTCGCGTGATGTTCTGAGCAACAAGCTTTTTTACTTTTCTTTGCTTTTTTGCCATTTTTTTTACATGACGATGACTTACAATGTTTTTTTGCTTCTTTTTCAGCTTCCATACAATGGCTACATTTTTTGCCATCCTTACAAAAACTACATTCCATACTCTTAGACTCTACTTTTGGAGTTTCTTGTTTTGGAGTTTCTTGTGCAGTTGCTACTGCCATACCGAATGCTAATACCATTAGCGACATTAATTTTTTCATTGTATAAAATTTTATTTGTTAATAATCTACTACAAAGGTAATTATTTTTTTTTACCTACAAAAAGTTTTAATAAATTTTTATGATTTATTTTATTGTATAGTTGTAATTTACTTTTTCTATTCCTAGATATCCAATATAGGTTTTTATTCTATTAGCTTGTGTAGAGGAAACATTCCCTGTAAGGGTAATAACACCATCTACTACATCTACTTTTACAGATGGAAAATCCTTCACAATATCCAAAACCTTTTGTTGTGTCTCTTGAGACACCCCATCAGCCAAAGCAATCGGTTCGGAACCTATTTTTGTAGAATCTATCACTTTCTCAAAACCTTTTATTTCGTGTAGCTCTTTTAGAATTTCCTTTCTCTCTTCAATAGAAGAAAAAACTCCCTTAACGACACCTACTGCACCTTTCACCTCAATAGAAGCTGCTGGATAGGGTTTCAAAACTATATCTGCCTCCGTTTGTAATGCTATATCCGATTTTTCTTGACTACAAGATACGAGCGATACCACCACGAATACTCCTAATATGATATTTTTCATAAAGTTGTAATTTGTGGTCAAATATACACATTATTTTTCAATTACTCATCATCATATTATTTTCATTAATTTTGTAGGGCGAAAGCAAGTAAAAAAATATAAGGGATATTTTTCCATTTTTCATTAAAAAAGGCTTTACGAGTGAAATTTTCCTTAAACTCAGCCTCCAATTTTACCTTGATGTCGGTTAAAATATGTGTAAGGAATTTATTTTCTTGCATTTTTTTGTGGTTTAAAAAATTATTGTAATTTCGTAGGAAATAGTTATACTATCATAGATAAATCACTTTTATAAGGGAGTAGATTTAAGAACTGCATCCCAATATGATTTGTCAGAAAAATTACAGTTAAGCCCTGTTCTTATATCTTTTGAAAATGAAGTTTCAAAAGATGAAGAGCGTGTATTTGGTTTATATGCTTTTGCAGAAAATCATAATTTAGATGATTTATTGACATTGTTAGAAACATTATTTCCTTAATCCATTATTTTTCTCTAAAAGTTTTGAAAAATGTTGAAAGATTTCAAAGGAAAATGCAATCTAGCATTTCTTAAATTTCTTCCATTACAATAATATTTTTATTCATTCCTTCATCTTTGAAATAATAAAATTTTGTTATATTATCTTTTCTTTATTGGTTAAAAAATTATTTATATATTTGCAGTAACAAAATGTCTCAATCTTAAATCCTAGCGTGGAGAGCAGGTAACAGATCGGGGCATTTCTTTTTTTAAAACTCTGTAAGATTGAGACTATATAAGAATTCTTCTCCTTTAATCATCGCTGTATTTATCCTTATATTGAAGCCTTTATGCTGGGTAGTATAATATCTATAACTTTCGTATCCTGCTCTCATTTTCTTTTCGTAGTTATGAGATTTTGGGTCAATAGGAGATTCCATTTTAAACTGTCCTTTTTTTGTAATAGTTACAATGTCTTTCACTAAATCTTTTAATTTAGGTTCTGTAAAATGAGAATATACATCTTTGGCACTTTTTCTATTGATAATGATTTGATTGTTTTTAAATTGCTTTCCTTTTAAAACAATACCTATATCGGCAGGAATATATTTTTGTCTCCACTCATTCAGTTCTGCATCTTTTACTTTTCTTAATCTTCTACTCAAAGACTTTTCAGACTCTTCCGTTAGAATTTTTTCAGCCTTATATCTTTCATCTTCTAAACCTAATAATATTTGTGAATATCCTGATAATGTGGTTTTTCCTGCTTTACAATGCTTAGGCATATAAGCATTATTTGGTGGGAATATTTTTTGTTCTTTTCCTAGATTAAAGCGGAACATTTGTAGTTTGTTTTTACCTGTTTTGCCTATTTGGGTAGTTGCTTTTTCTCCTAATTTCTGTGCTTTTTTGCTATCGGATAAGTTTTTTTCTCTTGCGAGAACTTCTACGGCAATACAACGGCAACGCCAGCCATTGGGTGGATAATACTCTGTCCAGAAGTCATCATCTTTGGGCAGACAGATTCCATTTAATGCTTGATGTTGGGCTCTTACTCTTTCATCACCAGCGATGCGGTATTGTAGTTTTCAAAATATGTTTTATTGAATAGGAGAAAAGAAGAATATCACTTTGTGAAAACTTTTAAGATTTGAAATAAAAAAAGACTTTTGAGAAATTCAAAAGTCCTTGCGATTTAGTTTTAATACTTGCGGAGAGAGAGGGAAATGAACTAAATAAAATGTATTATAATTAATAATAAAATGTATTATAATTAATAATAAAATGTATTATAATTAATTTTATATAAATGTTCTATTTATAAGTATTTTATGTATTTTTGTACAAATAAATACACTTTGTATTTATGTTTATTTATAAAAATATTAGCACCTAATTTAGCACCTATGAATTTTATATTTAAACTTAAAGAACCTAATTCAGAAAAAGAAACTCTTATTTATTTTAGATCATATTTCGATAATGAAAAGAAAAACTTTATATACTCTACTGGGGAGAAAATCCTCTCATCGGAATGGGATTTTAAGAATAGGCTTCCGAATGGATTTACATGGAAGAACAAAAAAAGCGGAAAATCATAGAAGTAAAAAAAAACAATTAGATAGATATAGTAATTTTTTTACTGAAATTGTAAATCGGTATAAAAATATAAATGAAGAACTGACTATTGATATCGTTAGACAAAGATTTGATGAAGAATTTAAAAAAATAAAAGTTAAAGATGATTTTTTTAGAATTTATGATGAATTTATTGAAGAAAAAGAAAATGATTATACAGGAAATTCTATCGCAAAATCTACTAAAAACAGATATGAGTATAATAAGAAACTACTTTTAGACTTTCAAGATAACAGTAAGATAAAATTGACATTAGGTAATTTTGATGAAAAAGTATATAACGAGTTTTTAAAATATTGTATTGAAGCTAAAGACCACTCAGCCAATACAGTACATAGAAATATAGGTTTATTGAAGACTTTTCTTTATTGGACTCTTAATAAAAAATATACTTATAATAATAGTTTTATAAAATTTAAAAAGCCATCTAAATTTAAAACGGACGAAATAGCACTAAATATGTTACAAGTGGAGTCTATATATAATTATGATTTTTCCAAAAATAAACGACTTGAAAAAGTAAGAGATTTATTTGTGTTTGGCTGTACAACAGGAATGAGATTTGGAAACTATTCATCTGTTTCTAAAAATGATATTCAAGAAGGTTTTATTAGGGTTGTTGATTTGAAAAGTAAATCAAAAAAGCTATCTATTCCTCTTAATAGATTTTCCAAAGAAATACTTGAAAAGTATGATTATAAATAAGGAGTTGATGCGGATTTATAAGGACTTAGAATTGGTGGAGCAGTTGGGTTCTGGTGTGCCAAGAATTTCACAAGTCTATCCCAAGGAATATTTTATTTTGCAGATTATTTTACCAGCAGAAGAGGATGTTACCCCGCAAGTTGAGTATTTGTTAAAAATTTTTGAAGGAACTCATTATAGGAGTGAATTGCAGGAAAAATTGAATTTATCAGATAGAGAATATTTTAGAAAAAATTATCTTAAACCTGCTATTGAAGAAGGATTGGTGGCTCTTACGATACCAGATAAACCTACGAGTATTAAGCAACAATATTACTTGACAGAAAAAGGGGAACAGTTATTAACAATAATAGAGAATAGAGAATAGAGAATAGATATAAGTAGAACATAAAAACTTATTATACATAGATATTTTTTAGCGAAAAATATAACATTATTTCTAAAAAATTAAATCAAAAATAATGCAAAACACACTTATAGATAATTCTTCTGAGGAATTAAAACTTTATACTATTTTAAAACAAGGTTTCACTAATCCAAATATTAGTGAAATAAAAATTGCCACAGGTTATTGGGATTTGCCAGGTATGGTGTTAATTTATGATGAATTAAAATCTTTTTTGGAGCGAGAAGATGCAGTATTTCAATTACTTATCGGGAAAGACCCACGTATTGCTATTTCTCAACAAGAAAAAATTAAAATAAAAGATCCAAGTTATCCGAAAGATTTTATTAAAACTGATATTCAGAATTTAGAGTTGAAATCTGAATATCAAAAGGTTGTAAAGCTTTTACTGAATTATTGTACTGATGATGAAAATAGCAAAATTCAAGTGCGGGTTTTCCGAAAAAATGAAAATGAGGAAACCCAATTTTTGCACTCCAAATGTTATATTTTCAATGGGAAAGATGTGTCCATAGGTATTATTGGGAGTTCTAATTTTACCCAAAAAGGATTGGAAGGTAATTCTGAACTTAATTACTTAGAAACAACGCGACAAATTGTAAAATATCCTGTAGAAGGAAACCTCAAAGGGCATATTGGGTGGTTCAATGAAAAATGGGAAATTTCCGAAGTTTGGAATCAGACATTTGAAGAAATTTTGAAAGAGTCTCCCCTTGCTCCGCCTCCAACTAAACCCACTACATCTGAACTTATAACACCTTATCATATATATATTAAGTTTCTACAAAGTCAATGGGGGGATATGTTAGATAGCAAAAACACTTCAATGCTAGAGAATTTTCTTCCACAGGAAGTACAAAAATTGCAATATCAGTTAGATGCAGTCAATCAGGGATATAGTATATTAAAGCGCCATGGAGGTTTTATTCTCGCTGATGTGGTGGGTTTGGGAAAAACGATGGTGGGAGTACTTACCATAAAACGATTTTTGGAAGATATAAATAGAGAAGGAAGAGAAAAAAATGTGCTAATTATAACACCTCCTGCTATTAAAACAAGTTGGGAAAATACCATTAAATTATTTAATGATAATAGTTTTTCTTCTCATATTCAGATTGTTACCATAGGAAGTATTGGTAAATTTGTAGATTCTCAAGAAAAAGCAGAGGTATTGGAAGAAATTGAGAATGAAGAATTAAATATCAGTGGGTTGGATAAAAATTTCGGGTTGATATTGATAGATGAAAGCCACAAATTTAGAAATTCTGAAACGCAAATGTATAAAGCGTTGGATAATTTGATAGAGAATATTTCTCCTCAGCCGTATATAGTTTTACTTTCGGCAACGCCTCAAAACAATACGCCCAGCGATCTTAAAAATCAAATTTATCTTTTCCAAAGAGAACGACATAACACCACTTTGGACAAAATACCTGGGCGAAATTTGTCTGCATTTTTTAGTAAAATTGAAAGTCAATACGAACAACTCAAAAATGACCCCAAAGCAAATAATGATAAGTTGATAGCTCTATCTAAAAAAGTGAGAGCACATATTTTGGACGACATTTTAGTAAGGAGAACTCGTACTGACATCAAAAAATACTACCAGACAGATGCCGATGGAATTAAATTTCCACAAATAAAGGGACCAAATCTTTTGAAATATGAAATGAATGATGAATTGGCTCAACTTTTCTTAGATACAATGGAAAAAATAGCTCCATTTAACACGATAAAAAATGAAATCATTTTTAAAAAGGATAGTCTTAATTATTATCGTTATAGGGCTATAGAGTATCTTGTAAATCAAGAAAATAGAAAATTATATAAAAACAAGAATTTAAATGTCGAAAATATCTCTCGGCGGTTGGCTCGGATTATGCAAATTCTTTTGGTAAAACGCTTAGAAAGCAGCTTTTCGGCTTTCAAAATATCTTTACGAAATTTACAACAGTACACTGAAAATATGATAACGATGCTCAAAGATGATGTTGTTTTCATTTGTCCTGATATTGATGTTAATGCAGAATTAAATATAGAATTAAAGAGTAAAAAATATGGAAAAAAAGTAACTAAAGAGGATTGTTATAACGATATTCGTAAGAAAATAAAACAAAAAGGTGGAAAAAATAAAGAATTTAGAACTGCTGATTTTTCTGAAAAATATATTGTTGATTTACAGGAAGATAAAGAAATTATTGATGAACTTTGTAAACGCTGGGACAGATTTAATGATGATCCTAAATTAGATATTTTTACCAGAGAAATTTATCAAACTTTATTCAATAAAGAAATCAATAATCCTAATCCCAAACTAGTGATTTTCACCGAGGCTTTAGCAACCTTACAAGAATTGAAAAAGAAAATTGAAGGGAGAACAAAATACAAAGTTTTAGCTATTTCTGCTGAAAATAGAAAGGAAAAAGAAACGATTATCCGTGAGAATTTTGATGCGAATTATCCCAAAGAACTCCAAAGAGATGATTATGATATTATCATCACCACTGAAGTTCTTGCTGAAGGGGTTAATCTCCATAGAAGCAATGTGATTGTCAATTACGACACGCCTTGGAATTCCACTCGCTTAATGCAACGCATAGGGAGGGTTAATCGTATTGGCTCAAAGGAAGATTTTGTGTATATTTTCAATTTTATGCCCACGGCTCAGAGTGATGCTCAAATCAATTTGGTACAAAAAGCCCATACCAAGCTACAGGCTTTCCACGCAATGTTTGGCGAGGATAATAAAATTTTTACCGATGCCGAAGAGTTGGTGAATTATGATAAAGACCCAAAAGCTTTACAAAAATTGGTTGATGGAGAAGAATCGCCTTATGAAAAATATATTAGTCAGCTTAGAACACTCAAAAATGAAAATCCTGAATTGTACGCTGAAATAGAAAATTTAGAATTTCCTTTACAAAGTGCGTCCCAAAATAATGCTGATGGTTTGGTGTGTTGGATAGCATCCAAATTCGGTAAAAATTTGTATATGAACGTAAAAAACGATGAGGTTCAGATGCTCAACACCATTGAAATGATTGAAAAATTACAATGCGAACCTAACACCCCAGCTTTGAAAATTCCACAAGATTTTGAAAATTTATATCAAAAAGCCATCAATGAATATCTGTCTTTTTTCGATAAAATGATTACTAGTAAAGATTCTGATAAAATTAGAACAAAAGCTATAGGTATTTTAAAGAAAATGAGTAATAAAACAAAAACGGCTGAAGTTAAGGAAACTTTGAAAATTGCCAGCACAATGGTAAGAAATGGAAATAATGCTTTAGCAAAGAAAATTATTCAATTATCAAAAAAAATGGAAAATGAAATTTCATTATTTAATGTTAATGAAAATGATTTTAATGAAGTGATTTTAAAAGAATTTTCTGACTTGAAAAAACGAAGTAAAGATAATAAGGATACTTCTCTGCCACAAATAATCTTATCAAATATCAATGTACGATGAAAGAAATATTAAAAGATATATTTACAAAGCCATATCAAGGAAAGAGCTTTATATTGGATAGTTTGTTAAAGCCTCTATTGGGTGATTATAAACCAAGTAATGAAGATATTTTACATAATTCTGAAAGGAAAAAATTAGCAGAAAATGCTAATGTAAAAGCTATTACGAGAATTGCAGAATTTGAATTAGAAGATACCACATTACAGGTATTTGATATTACACTATATAGCCACTCTAAAATAAAATATTCCAAAGTAAATATTCAAAAAGTGGTACGAAGTATAATGGATGTTTATACAGGAGCTATTATGTTTTTTCATTATGAAAATAATGAAGGTGATTGGCGTATTTCTTTTGTGGAAAAAGAAGATTCACAGAAAAATACCACTTCTGCTAAACGATATACCTTCTTAGTAGGTGAAAATCATCCTGCTACTACGATTACCCAGCGTTTTGTCATTTTAAGTGGAAAAGAAAAATCGGTGGTGGCTATTCGTGAGGCTTTTTCAGTGGAACAATTAACTAAAGACTTTTATAATGATCTCTTCAAATGGTTTTCTTGGACACTCACAGATGAGGTTGGGATTACTTTTCCTAATGATACTAGAACTTCTAATGACGACAAAGAAAAATTAGAAGAAAAAATTATTCGTCTAATAACTCGTGTATTATTTGTTTGGTTTATTAAACATAAAGGATTAGTTCCCAATAATTTATTTGAGGTTGAAAAAATAAAAACATTATTAAAAAACTTTGATGAAAATTCAATGGAAAATGGTGATTATTATAACGCTATTTTACAGAATTTATTCTTTGCAACGCTCAATAAACCCGTAGGTGAGAGAGGTTTTGCAACACTAAAAAGTAGTAGAGATATAAAAACTTTGTATCGTTATGCTGAAATGTTTTCTATTTCTGAGAATGATGTTTTGCAGCTTTTCGAGAAAATCCCGTTCTTAAATGGAGGACTTTTCGAATGTTTGGATAAGGAACTTAGTACCGATGGAATAAAATATCATTTGGATGGTTTTTCTAGAAATGCTAATAAATATGCCAATGGAAACTTCTCACATAGAGCTTTTATTCCAAATTGTGTGTTTTTTGGAAATGGTAAAAATGAAGGGCTTATTCCATTACTTAATCGTTATAATTTTACCATTGAAGAAAATTCTTCACAAGAGACTCAAGTGTCACTTGATCCAGAACTTTTAGGTAATGTTTTTGAAAACTTGCTAGGAGTATTTAATGAAGAGACTAAAGAGTCTGCTAGAAAGCAATCTGGGAGCTTCTACACACCTCGTGAGATTGTAGATTTTATGGTAGATGAATCGTTAAAATCTTACCTAAATACTACAGAAAATACAGCGGATGAACAGCAGTTTGTAGAAATATTATTTAAGAATGAAAATTTGTCTGATGAGGAACAGGAAATACTAAAAAATAAAACTCTTTGTAAAAAAATATCTGAAAAACTTCATCAAGTTAAAATTTTAGATCCCGCCTGTGGTTCTGGAGCATTTCCTATGGGAATTTTAAGTCGAATGGTAGAAATTTTGGATAGGTTAGATATTGAAAATAAAAAATCGCATTATGATTTAAAATTGCATCTGATAGAAGAATGTATCTACGGCATAGATATACAGAGTATTGCAGCTCAAATTAGCAAACTTCGGTTTTTCATTTCACTTATTGTAGAGCAGGAACAAATGGATTTTTCCAAGGAAAACTATGGTGTTCACACTCTTCCAAATTTGGAAACAAAATTTGTAGCAGCTAACTCATTAGTTGGCATTCAGAAAAATATAGACAATGAGAATAGCCAAATAGTTTTGCGTAATGAAGAGAAATTGAGAGAATTACAAAAGAAGTTGTTAGAAATTAGAAAATCTCACTTTTATGCTAAATCTAAAAAAGAAAAGCAAACGTTACGAGATGAGGATGAAAAAATTCGTTTCGATATAGTCTCATATCTTACAACTATTGATAAGGAGAAGATAGATAAAAACAAAAAGGAAATAGAAATATTACGAAAAAAGAGGAAAAATTATGAAAAAGAGAATTGGGTAGAAGATGCTTCTTCAGGATTTCAGGGATCCTTGTTTGATGAAGAAAATTATAAAAAAACTCTTTTTCAGAAAGATATTAATCAGCCAGAAAGAGATAAAATAGATAAGCAGATAAGAATTTTAAGAAGAGAGATTGCTTTTGAAGAAAACAAAGGCTTGCATAGTAGTACTGAAGATACTATGAAAAAACTTGCCCAATGGAATCCTTATGACCAAAATGCTTCCTCTCCGTTTTTTGATATGGAATGGATGTTTGGTGTAGAAGATGGTTTTGATATTGTAATTGGTAATCCGCCGTATATTCAATTGCAAAAAGATGGTGGTAAATTAGCAAAAATGTATGTAAACCAGGTATATCAAACTTTTGCAAGAACGGGAGATATCTATTCTCTATTCTATGAAAAAGGATATCAGATTTTGAAACCAAAAGGAATACTTGCTTATATCACATCTAATAAATGGATGAGAGCAGGGTATGGTGAAGCTACTCGTAAGTTTTTTGCTGAAAAAACAAATCCTCTACAACTTATTGATTTTGCGGGAATAAAAGTCTTTGAATCAGCAACAGTAGATACCAATATTTTGATATTTGCCAAAGAAAATAATACCTTTTCTACAAGAGCATGTGTTGTGAAAGATAAAGAGTTAAAAAAATTGAGTGATTATATTAAACAAAATGGGATAGAGGGTTGTCGATTTGATAGCTCAGAATCTTGGGTGATACTTTCTGAAATAGAACAAAGAATCAAAGCTAAGATAGAAGCGGTAGGTACACCACTTAAGGATTGGGATATAAACATTTATAGAGGAATTTTAACAGGTTGTAACGAAGCTTTTATCATAGACAAAGTAAAAAAAGAAGAGATTTTAGCCAATTGCCAAACAGATGAAGAACGCCAAAAAACAGCCGAAATAATAAGACCTATTTTGCGTGGCAGGGACATAAAACGCTATGGATATGAATTTGCTGATTTTTATATTATTACAACTTTTCCAAGTTTAAAAATAGATATAGAAAGCTATCCTGCTGTAAAACAGTACCTTCTTAGTTTCGGCTACGACAGATTAAAGCAAACAGGAGAAAAAGGGTCAAGGAAAAAGACGAATAATAAATGGTTTGAAACGCAAGATAGTATAGGTTATTGGGAGGATTTTTCTAAACAGAAAATAGCTTGGAATAGAATAGCAAGTGAAAAGCAATTTTCCTTAATTGATGTTGATATTTTTATCCAAGATAGTATGCATTTTTTCACAGGAAAACATTTAGATTTTTTAAATGCCATATTAAATTCAAGATTATACAAAATTTTAATGCATATGATTGTCGGACAAGCTGCAGGTGGAAATTCTGGAAATTCAGATAATGTAAAACAACTAAAAGTAGTAGTTCCTAATCAATTTTTGGAAGATAAAATTATACAACTTTTGAAAGAAAAAAAATACAAGGAAATTGATAAAATCATTTATGAATTGTATAATTTAACAGATGAAGAAATCTCTTTTATAGAAAATATATAACAAAAAAGCCAAAATTTATTTGGCTTTTTTATTTTTATAAAGAATTTATATAGTTGATTTCTTCTTCTGATAAATCGTATTTTGTATAAATATATTTTTCTATTTCTTCTTCTGTTTTGAGTTTTTTATAATCTGAATCTTTTACAAAAGGAATAGGCAAATTTTCAATGCATTGAGCTAGCCAACGAATGCCTAAACCTCCTAAACTAACACTATAAAAACTCTTAAATATAAATTCTACAAACTTAGAATTCAAAAATAATATCAGATATTCTAAATCATTACCCGTTATCAAATATCCTGTATTTGAAACAAAGAATTTAGCTTCTTTATCTAAATAAAAACAGCTTCCTTGAGTTAGTTCTTGATATACAATTTTCTGTTTATAAAAATCCTCCCTTTATCTTATACCAGCCCTATTGCATTCCTATCAATACTTACTTTGCATCTGATGCAAGACCTCTTGCATTGGGCGCACAAACTTGCATTATATGGGTTGGTCAAGCTAGGATGCGTTTATAACTTTGACTATATGATAAAGTTGCTTCAGATTCTGAGAGAAAATCGCCTGGGAAAAGGCATCTCTCAAGAATATCTTGCTGGAAAACTGGGTGTTTCCTCAAGTACAATCTCTCGCTGGGAGTCTAAGGGAAATTTCCCAAGTACTGACAAGCTTTTCGAGTATGCGAGCTTTCTAGACCTCTCATGCTACGACGTACTTGCACTACTTGCAAATGAGCAACCAAAGCCTGTGGGTAGGATTGAAATATCTGCCTACAACAAAGCAACCTTCAATCGTCTTGTTAACCTTCTTTTCAAAGAAGGGGGAAATGATATTGACTTTACTAAAACACATCTAATGTAATGGAAGTAATTTCTATGGAGAGCAGTGTCTACCAAGACTTGATAGACCGTCTCAATCGAATTGAGCAGTACGTTGAAACGCACAACGCACTTGCTTCAAGACATCGACGATGAACTCGAGATGTCTACCAAGGATCTCATTGAGACCTTGGATGTATCAGAATCAACCTTATACCGTTGGCGTAAAAAGAATATAGTTCGCTTCCGCTATACGGAGAGTGGAGATGTTCGTTACTTCTATAAGTCACTACTCATCTGCGCTCGGTGCAATCGTCTACGCATATCGGGTATGCGCAATGACGAATTGTTGGAGCGCCTACTTCGCTACAAGGATAAACTGATTCTTTGCAACTGCCTTAGTTTAGAGCAAAAAGACGAACCATGATAGACAAAGAACGAATACTAGCATTAACAGATGGAGGACTAAGAGTCTTCTGTCATTATCTAGGCTTCGAGGTCAATCTGCATCGTAACTTTCGTAGTCCATTCTACGATGATAAGCGAGCTTCTTGCCATATCTATTATGACAAAAGGACCTCGACTTATAAGTACTATGACCATGGCAATCCCTCCTATGCGGGGGATTGCTTCTGGTTCGTATCCGAGTTGAGAGGCATAGACCTTAAGACTAGTTTTCCAGAACTACTTCAAATGATAGGTCAAGACCTAGATCTTTGTATTCTTGATAATGTTAAGCAGCTGCACAAGTTTGTTTCAACAAAAACGAAACCGACAGCCCCTATCTCTCTTCATTGCCAAACAAAACATGTAGAAAAGGCTGATGAGATACCTTATAGTTTTGAGATACAACCTTTCGATGCTGCACTTCTTGCTTATTGGACTCATTATGGCATTTATGAGGAAACATTGAGGCGATTTCGGGTTCGTGCTCTAAAAAGCTATTCTAGTCAAACTAGAGAGGGAAAACAATTTGAAATCAGGGCTACACCGACAGAACCCATATTTGCGTATATAGGAAATGGATACATCAAAATCTATCGCCCCAATAGTCCAAAGATGCGTTTTCTCTATGGTGGGCAAATGCCCAATCCTTACAGTTTCGGAATGGAACAAATTCCAAGTAAAGGAGATATACTCTTTATCACTGGAGGAGAAAAGGATGTTCTGTCCCTCTCTGCTCATCACTTCCATGCGATATGCTTTAATAGTGAAACAGCACAAATACCAGAGAATATTATAGAGAGTTTACAGCTACGCTTTCGACACATTATCTTACTCTATGATACGGATGAGACAGGGGTAAGAGAATCTGATAGACAAGCAAATCTGCTAGAGGCTTACAAGGTACAACAGCTTCAATTACCCCTAAAAGGGACAAAGACAGAAAAGGACATATCTGACTATTTTGCACTAGGTAATGAGGAAGAGGACTTTCGTAAGTTGCTCGATAAGCTTTTCTCTCAAATGTACACGCAAACTATGATGATGCTACGTTCATGTGAAATAGACTATGATAATCCACCTGATGCATCGAAGTCAGTGATAGCCGTTAATGGCGTTCCTCTCGGTACACAAGACAATCTATTCTGTATCACTGGTGGAGAAGGAACAGGCAAAAGTAACTACATCGCAGCTATTCTTGCTGGCACATTAGGAACTGAGCGATTGGATGCAGAACAAACGCTAGGGCTTGAGGTAACGCCCAACCCCAGGGGCTTGGCAGTGCTTCATTATGATACGGAGCAATCAGAGGCGCAACTCCACAAAAATCTAGGCAAGACACTTCGGAGAGCTTCGCTAACAGCCGTTCCAGAGTTTTATCATTCGCTTTACCTCGCTTCTTTGTCTCGTAAAGATAGGCTAAAGCTTATCAGAGAGAGTATGGACTTGTTCCATCACAAACATGGAGGAATACATCTCGTAGTTATTGACGGCATAGCCGATCTCATTCGCTCCGCTAATGATGAAACAGAGAGCATCGCCATTGTCGATGAACTCTACCGCTTGGCAGGTATTTACAACACGTGCATTATCTGTGTGCTTCACTTTGTGCCGAATGGTATCAAACTGAGAGGGCATATCGGTTCTGAGCTGCAGCGAAAGGCAGCTGGCATTCTCTCCATTGAGAAAGATGAAAACCCTGAATTCTCGGTAGTGAAAGCCTTGAAAGTGCGTGATGGAAGTCCATTAGATGTACCTATGACACTATTTGGCTGGGACAAAGCTCTCGATATGCACGTTTATCGTGGAGAGAAGTCTAAGGAAGACAAGGATAAACGCAAGAGCAACGAGCTCCTCACTGTCATTCGTGAAGCTTTTCGCTCTGCAACACGTTTTTCTTACCAACAGCTCTGTGAGATTTTGATGCGAGAACTCGACATCAAAGACCGCACAGCTAAAAAGTATATTGCTTATATGAAGGAACAAGGTATCCTCATTCAGGATAGCCAAGGAAACTATCAGCAAAGAAAAATATGCCTTATCTAGATTCACATTATACCGAAGAACAATTTCGGAATTTGTTTCAGAAGCTCTTGCAGATGGAACTTAAACTTGATGAGTTGGTTTCATTGCAAGCACAAGAACACGCAACTACTGTTCATCCGCCTCTCAGACCAGAGTACCTCGACATCATTGATGTTTCCAAGCTCCTCAAAGTTGAGCAGAAGACCATCTATAACTGGGTTTCGCTAGGAAAGATTCCCTATCTCAAAGCTAATGGTCGCTTGCTATTCCTGCGAGATGAGATTGATGAAATGCTCAGACACATAAAGTAAGTAATAGCCAAGAACATGATAAAAAGGACTGGAATCTTTGCTCAATTAATTCAAAATGTTTACTTTTGCAGAAGAGGATAAAAAGCGTCTACTTCTGCAAATATGAACATTTCAAATAGAGATATTAAATACTTTGATTATGAGAGCTTTTTTGAAGATAGGCTCTCAAAGGGAATATATACCTTTTCTACCGATGATTTATCTAGTTTAGAGGTACAAGCTTCAGCGTATAGGAGAGCTCTTAGTAGATACGTTCGTAAGGGGACGATATATCCTGTGCGAAAAGGATTTTATATCATCATCCCCGTTGAATATAAGACTAAAGGAATCGTTCCAGAAAGCCTTTTCATAGCTGATTTGATGTCCCACTTACGACGCCCCTATTATGTCGGGTTATTATCAGCAGCAGCTCTTCATGGAGCCGCTCATCAACAGCCCATGTCTTTCTATGTAATTCAAGGAGGTGCCCCTTTGAGGGAAATTTCCACGGAGAAGCATAAAATTGATTTTATAAGCAAAAACTCTTGGTCATCTTTGTGTACTATGACGATAAAGACCAAGGCTGGTTACATGAATGTTTCTACTCCTGAGGCAACAATGCTGGATCTCATAGAATACCAAAGGACGCTTGGAATAGGACGTGTTACAGAAGTTCTTCTAGAATTATCGGAAAGGATTGATAGGATACGATTTCGTAAGACGCTTCCTCTTTACGCGGTTGCTCTTCGACAACGCTTGGGATATATCTTCGATTTATTATCATTGGACTCTAGTCTGATTGAGAAATCCCTATCGAGGGAGAAGCTACATATTGTACCCTTTTCATTGATTCAGAGCCGAAAAGGCAATGTTAATCTGAAATGGAAGATTATCGAAAACGAAACAATAAACATTGATATCCTATGATACCACAACGTTATATTTTAGAATGGCAACAGATTGCTCCTTGGACAAATGATGCACAAGTGGAGCAAGATTTAGTTATAAGCCGTGCTTTGGTTGAAATCTTTCAATCGCCCTTACTGCAAAGAAGCTTAGCCTTCAGGGGAGGTACTGCTCTTCATAAGCTATATATTAGTCCTCAGGTACGTTACTCTGAAGATATAGATTTGGTACAGATCACGTCTGAACCCATCAAGCCTATTCTCGTCGAACTCCGAAAGTGCTTAAGTTTTCTCGGTACTAAGAGAATTGTAAAGCAACACATTCATAACAATACTATAGTGTATCGCTTTGAATCCGAGATACCTCCTATCGTATCTCTTCGTCTAAAGATTGAGATTAACACTCGGGAACATTTCAATGTCCTTGGATTACAACAATTTCCGTTTTCTGTTGTAAATGATTGGTTTACAGGAGAAGCAGAATTGACGACATACTCATTGGAAGAACTACTTGGAACGAAGTTAAGAGCTTTGTATCAAAGACGTAAAGGTCGTGACTTGTTTGACCTCTACTGGGCTATTACTAATTGCTCAGTAGAGGATGACAAGATTCTTGCATGCTATAAGAGGTATATGACTTTTGTCGTAGATAAAGTCCCAACACAAAAACAAGTACTCCAAAATTTGGAAGAGAAAATGCAGGATCATGAGTTCTTATCAGACATGCAAGCTATCATTCGTCCAGGTATTGATTACACTGAAGAAGAGGCATGGAAAGTCGTTCGTGCAAGATTGATTGAACATTTGTAGATATGGGACACTCTTGCTATATCCCATTCGGATTTCCTTATTAGTACTCTAAAGGTATAAAAAAGGGGGCTGTACACTTCGTCGGTACAGTCCCACTCTTTTTTGTATATTCTCCACAATACATCATCTCATCTTCGGTCTACTGAACACTACTTTGCTCATGATATCCTGTTTCTCCTCCTTTTGTGGAGTAGAAGATTGAGCGTAGGTGGAAACAGACTTGAACGTCTTTGAAGTATCCAATGGAGACACAGAGGTATTACCGTTTCCGATGCTCTGGTGTTGTCCGCTCTGCTCCTGCGTATTCCTTGTCTGTTGCCCTTCTTTCGCTATATGCTCTTCCGAGGGAGGATTGAGCGTTAGCGCAATCTTTCGGTCAAGTTCTGCTGCCTGAGCTTTGATGTTGCGCAGCTCATCCTCCTTATTCCAAACTCCTGTGGAAATAGCTTTATAGATGTTGATGTCTTGCGATGCTTTAGAGAGTTCTTTTTCGTGAGTAGCAATTACTTTAGGTATTCGGTCAAGCGCAGAGAGGAAGTTTAGACAAGCTAGCTTAGGATCGCTTGCCAACTTACCGTTATTGTGTGTATAATAAATACTACCTTCTCCCTTCACGAAGAAACGATTGATAGTACTTTGAAACAAGTCCTTCATAGAACTCTCTGTTTTGACAAATATATCGAAGTTATATATTGAGCCTATCTTATGGTATTCACCTTTTGTCCGAGCTTTTTCTTCTATTTCCTGTAAGCGTGCAGCAACGGTTTTGATGTCACTATTATCCTTTATTCCATTGATTTCTAGTTTGTTTATTGGATTACCTTCGCCATCACGCACCACGCGTTTCTCAAATTGTGCGAAGTCATTTTGGGCTTCTGCCACACGTGAGGAATGGAAATCTACAGAATGTTGAAGTTCACAGAGTTTGCCAGAAGCCGAATCGCGTTCCTTCATAAAGTTTTTGCGCTCTGATTCTAAAGCGGTAATCTTCTTGTCGAGCTTTGCCTTTTCCAGAAGGTCGGTATTGCCCGAAAGTACAGCTACGTATTCAGAAAAATTCATTCCGCTGTCTTCATCCATCGAGCCTTCGTCAATGGTTCTTGCACCAAGGGTGTTACTTTTCAATTGATTGATGAAAAGTTGCTTGTTGTGTAGGAGATTGAATTTGTAGCTATCCAATGACCGCTCCACGGCATAGATGATTACATCTACCTTATTGTCGGCAAACTCTTTGGCGATGAGGTTTCCCTTGCGCACAGCTCGTCCATTGCGCTGCTCAAGGTCTGAAGGTCGCCACGGGGTGTCCAAATGGTGGATGGCTACGGCACGTTGTTGCGCATTTGTTCTTGTGCCGAGCATAGAAGTTGAACCAAAGATGATACGGATGTCTCCACGATTCATCGCATCTACCATCGCTTTCTTGGCTCTCTCATTCTTGCACTCTTGGATAAAACGAATTTCGTGGGCTGGAATGTTGTAGTCCTCTACTAGTTTGCGCTTGATTTCTGAATACACGTTCCATTCTCCAGCCTTGTATGTCCCCAAATCAGAGAAGACAAACTGTGTCCCCTTCTGCTCATTGTATTTTTGGTAGTAATCATTGAGCATCTTGGCGCAGTGAGATGCCTTGTTATCAATGTGGTCGCTGTACTTATCCTCACTTATCATACGCAAGTCTAAGCTCATCTTGCGTGCATAGTCCGTGGCGATAAGCATCTTTGCCTTTTCTTCTTTTGGACTGAGGGGTTCTCTATCCAAAAGTGTTGCATCACCTGAGCGCGCAAACTCCATCAACTTCTTGATGAATTCTTCTTGCTCAGGTGTGGGTGGTATATTATGTAGTATCTCATTCTTATCGGGTCTGTCGATTCCAATGTCTTTAGCAGTGCGAAAATCGCAAATCTCCGCATAGAAACTTGCCAACTCAGGCACTTTAATGAAGGTGCGGAAGCGCTCCTTCTGAATGATTTCGTTGGTGATAGAGAATTCGTAGTCGGTACTCTTCTTGGCAAAGACGGCTGCCCAAGCGTCAAAGCTGTTGATGCCTTGCTTTTCGAGAGCTTGTGGACGCAAGTATTTGAAGAGGAGATATAGCTCGGTCAAACTATTAGATATAGTAGTCCCTGAAAGGAAGGTTGCCCCCAAATCCTTACCAGAGCGTTCTTGAATAGTGCGAATGGCAAAGAGCATATTGAGTGCGCGTTGAGAACCATCGGGATTTCCTAAGCCGGAAACGCGGTCGTGCCGAGTGTTGAACATCAAGTTTTTGAACTGGTGACTTTCGTCTACAAAGAGATGGTCGATGCCCATCATCTTAAAATCCACAGCATCATCCTTGCGTTCGGCGATACTGTCTTGTATCTCGTGCAGCTTCACTTCGAGCGTCTGTTTGCGTTTCTCCAAGCCTTTGAGCATAGCTTTGGAAATGTCCTTGCCTTCTCTGCGCAATACCTCTAAATTCTCCTCTATGGAGTCCTTTTCCTTTTGGAAAATGGCTTCTTGCACCTCTAAAGCCTGCGGAATCATTCCGAATTGTTCGTGGGTCAAGATGATACAATCCCAATCATTATTCTTGATGTCGGCAAAGATGCGCTGTCTATTTTGTTTGGTAAAATCATCTTTACCGGGATAGAGTATGCGCGCATTGGGATATGCCTTTCTGAAAGTATCGGCAATATCAAAGACATTGGCTTTGAGTCCTATAATCATGGGCTTGTTGGCTATCCCTAATCGCTTCATTTCATAGGCAGCTGTACACATAATGAGGGTCTTTCCTGCTCCTACTTCGTGGTCACAGATGCCTCCGCCATTGGTTTTGAGCATCCACACAGCGTCTTTCTGACTTTTGTAAAGGTCGGGAATGCCTAATCGTTTGAGGTCTAAGTTTGGGAAGCTCTGATGCCCTCCGTCAAAGTTTGGACGAACAAAGCAATTAAAGAGTTCGTTGTAGCGATGAGCCAGCTGTTCTTTGAAACTGTCGGGACGTCTGCCTAACCAATCCACAAATCCTTGTCTGATTTCCTCAATCTTGCTATTGGCTTGTTGGATTTTCTCTCCATCACGCACTTTGATGGTGCGTTCTTCTCCGGTGATGGGGTCGACGACTTCTTTGCTTTTACTGATGTCGGGAATGGTGTTGTGCAAGGCGTGTTTGAGCAGATGCAAACCATCGTATTTGCGAAACTCTCCCTGCACGGCATATTTGTGCAAGATATTGCCGTTCTTGTGGTCGCAACCGATGGTATACTCGTCCATATTGGGATGATAGCCTACCCTTAGGTCTGTATCGAAAAACTCTGTGGCAAATTGTCCATAAACGCCTGCGGGTATCCAGCGTTCACCAAGGTTAAAGTCCAATTCAGCAAATGGAATTGGTGTTGGTTTAGCAGCAATGAGAGCGGCTAAACTCTGTTGGGCTTCTTCGTGATCAGGGTGCTCTAATAGCCAGGAGGAGATACGGTCAGCTTTTTCAATAACATTCCCTGAAATAAATTTGTCAGCCACTTCGTAGCCTTCGATTTCTGGGTTATAGTAGATGCGTCCCTCGAGAGCGGAGATGATATCGCCTTCTTCCATTTCAGGTAGAAGCGAAGACATATAACTGAGTTCTACACTGCCATACTTATTTAGGGAAGCACCAAGTGCTTCCAAAGGGTCGGAAGCAATGGTGAGTTCTGAGGTTGAAAAGGCTGTGGGATGGTCGAAGATGTCGGCTTTGGTGTACTTCCCCTGTTCGGAACGCTCCAGAAATAGCATTTCGACTCCCGTGGCATCCATCTTGATGAGGTCGGTATTGGCTTTTTTGTTGAGTGCTCCCCAGCGTGCTACGAAGTTATCGTACAAGCGATTGAGTTTCTCACGCTCTTCTTTATCTTCTGCGTGGTTGGTGGCTTCATAGTCGTAGAGACGGTGGTAGCACTCACGAATTTCCACATAGGCTTTCAGACGTGTGATTTGCGTGAGGGGCAAGTCCATCGGATGAAAGGTGGGTTGTCGCTTGAGGTCTGAGAGATAGCCCACTTGTCCTTTCTGAACCACAATTGAGCCATCACGCAGATGACTATCAGGGGCAGAAAGAAATGGTCTGGGATTGGCATCAAAGATTTGCTTCACCTCCGCTATGGGCTGTGGTTTTAGCGTGGTGTCTTCATTGACAAAGTCAAAAAGCGAAGGCTCGGAAGTTGTGCTTTGCGTGGCTTTCCTAGACTTTGCGATTGTCTGTGGTCTTGTCTTTGACTTTGTTTGCGTCTTAGCAGTTGCCTTCTTGGGGGTATTGGCTTTTAGTTCTGCACTAACTCGCTCTACTTCTTGTGTCCACAGCGTGTATTCCTCGGGAGCAAAGAGCAGATACTCCTGATCATTGTTGCTTTCTACAATGGGATGGTGGTCGTCATCGAAATAAACAGTTTGCCCATTCATCTCGCGTGGGGCTTCCACGTCAGGGCGTTTCTCTGCTTTCTCTTCATATTGATGGAATAGGGTTAATGTAGGCACACCTTCGGGAGCGGGTTCTTCGGATATGGATGTTTCTCTTATGTTTGTAGAAACTTTTTCCTGCTCCTTTGTATCTTCCTTAATCTCTTCTTTTATTTCCTCCGCAATAACTTCTTCTATCTGTACTTTTTCCTTGGTGAATTGTCCTTGCACCAAGTCTTCTAGTTCTTCTATTTCGTGGAGTTTGCAGGGCGTGAAATACAAATCGCGCTCTATTCCTAAGCCGTGTACCTTCACTTCTTGCATTTCATCGAGCGACATATTTCCAAGTTCCCAACCATAACCCATCGTTACGGCTCCAAAACCTATTCGGGTCTTGGGGTCGTATTCTAATAGGTAGGCGGTGTAAGCTCCCATCGGAAAGAAGTAGCGCGCATAAGCGGTTTTATCGCCAACCAGTTCTTTTTGTGTGGAATAGAGTTTGGGGAGCTGCTTTTGAATGGCCTTGGGCATCAAGTTGTAAGCATCGTTTGCTTCCTTTTCTTCTTGTGGAGTTGATTGTTCCTTCTTTTCTTTCTGCCCTGACAATCCTGCGGTCACACCCAGTTTTCGCAGTTTCTTTTCGGCTTCGGCTTGACGTTCTTCTTCACTCATCGCAATGCCTGTGTGATAGAGTTTGCGGTCAAATCGTTTTTCTATATCGTGTGAGAGTTGCTCACGCAAACTGTCAGCCATTTCTTGAATTCCACCCTCAAATTGATACTCCCACGTGGGTTTGCCATAAGGGTCTGTTCCCAGAGTGCGTTCCGTTGCAATGGTTCTATGGGAAATCTCGTTCCATGCTCCCTCAAAGAGCGAGTTATGGTTAAAGGCAATGGAAAAGCCATCACCTTTGGGAACGGCGGAGGTTTGAACGAACTGCTGCTCGATACCCTCGCCGATTTTCTTTCCTGACTGCTTTTGCAGTACTATAAGGTCGCTCCCAACTTCTGTTCCAGCGTTTTCACGAAACATTCCTCCAGGCAGGCGAATCGCTGAGATGAGTTTGCTATTTTCCATCAAATAACGTCGGAAGGCTTCATTGCGTGGAGCATCTAATAGACCTTGTGAGGTGATGAAAGCGAGCACTCCTCCTTCTCGAATGCTGTCGAGTCCTTTGATGAAAAAGTAATTGTGAATGGTGCGTGTGGATTCTTTCTTGATGACATCTTGTCCTTTGTTGTAGGCTCTATCATAGACCATAAAGTCACCAAAGGGGATATTGCTGGCGATAAGGTCATACTTGTCGGCTTCTGCGCGTTCTTCTATACTTTCAAAGGGGGCTTGCTGCACAAAGATGGTGCTTTGCCCTAGGGGATGTAGACTTTGGGCTATGCGGGCGGTGAGCAAATCTTTTTCATAGGCGTCTACCCGACCTACGTGTGGGGCGAGGGTTTCGGCAAATGCACCCATTCCTAAGGAAGGGTCTAGGCAAGTGCGAAAGGTCACACCTGTTTTCTCTAAGGAGTCGGCAATGGCATTGACGATGCGTGTGTCGGTATAAAAGGAGGTGAGGACGCTTGCCTTGATGCTCTCCCAATAGCGTTTAGCCATATCGGCACTGTGGGCTTCTCGATAGATGAGTTGTTTGAGTGCGCAAGTGGGGGCAAAGAGGTCTTGTTCGGACTTTGCCCAATAGCGGATGTCTTCGGGTTGGTCGGTTCGGTTTAAGATGCACTTCAATCCGCCAAAACCTTGATAGGAGCGCAGTACTTTTTGTTCTTCCTCTGTGGCAGTGCGTTGTTCTTTCTCCAAACGAAGGAGAAGACCTATGGCTGCTGTGTTGGCTGCTAATACAGCTTTTTTGTTGTAAGACATAGTAAAGAAATGAGAGAATTGAATGGAGGGTAAAGGATATGGGAGGGGGCGCAGAAAATGTGGCTTGTTTTCAAGAAAACGTGGGAGATTTTCTAAAAAAGCTCGGACTTTTTTGATGAAATCTCCCACGTTTTTATGGCTTACTTCCTACCTTTGGATTTAGATGTGGTGTTGTCAAACTCAAATGCGGTGGAACCATCGCCACGAAGCACGAGATGGGCATTGAATTTCTTGCCTGCTTTACTCTGAAAACCTTTGATGAGAGTTGTGCGCTTGGTCGTCAGGAGGTCTTTCGTCTGCGCTTCGGTGAGGGTGACGCCGCATATCTCGCGAAAGACGTGGAAATCGCAACCTTCACTATTGCACTTCGCCACTTTGGGGAAGATGCCCACAGTATCTTCACCGCACACTGGACAACGATAAGTGGGATATTGGGGCTGCACTATTTGTAAAGCAAGGAGTTCACGACAGATTTCTGCGGTATAGTCCTTGATGCGTGTAGAGAAGTCCTCGGCTGATGCTTTGCCTGCTTCGATGGCGGAGAGGGCGAGTTCCCAATTACCCGTCATTTCTGCATTGGCGATGCGTTGGTCTTTGACGATGCCATAAACGGATAAGCCTTTTTCCGTGGGGAGGAGTGTTTTCTTTTCTCTGCGGATAAAGTCACGAAGTAGGAGGGTTTCGATGATACTGGCGCGTGTGGCTGGTGTACCGATGCCACAATCACTGATAGCTTTGCGACTGTCTGTATCTGCTATCTCTCTACCTGCATTTTCCATCGCAGAGAGCAACGTGGCTTCTGTAAACAAGGGCTTGGGTTTGGTCTTATGTTGCGTAATCGCTCCGTGGTTAAGTGAGAGGTTCTCTCCTTCTTGAACATTGGGAAGCTGAGCGAAGAGTTCTTCCTTGGTATATTCACTTTCTTCGGATTGTGTTTTCTCTCCTTGGGAAGTATAGGCTCTCCATCCTTGCGACAAAATTTGTTTACCGCGCCAGACAAAGCGATGAGTGCCATCAGTTAGGTCTATCTGCATACGCTCTTCTTGGGCATTGGGGGCGAAGGCTGCCACAAAGCGTGCGCATATCATTTGATAAATGGCTGCTTCATCGGATGACAATGTCTGGGGATTTCCCTCACCTGTGGGCAAGAGGGCGTGGTGGTCGGTCACCTTGCTGTCGTCTACGGAGTGAGGATTGAGGGGATGTGGTAGTGATGTGCCAAGTTTCTGCAGCAAACTATCGACTTCTTCAAAGACATCTTGGCTAATGTAACGACTGCCCGTACGGGGATAGGTCGTTACTTTCTTTTCATAGAGAGATTGTACCAGAGAAAGGGTCTTGTCTGCTGAAAATCCTAATTGGCGATTGGCTTCTTTTTGAAGGGTTGTCAAATCATAGAGCAAAGGTGGGGGCATTGCTGCGACCTTGCGACTGACAGAGGTGGCTACCAAGGAGGACTGACGGCTTAGCGTAGCAAAAGCGGTCTGTGCTTCTCCCTCGGTTGCGAAATCCTCTGTACAAGTGCTTTGAAGAAGGACACCATCTTTCTGTACAAAGGCTTGTAATCGCCAAAAGGGGACGGACGAGAATCCTTGGTGCTCCAAATACCGACGGCAGATCATGGCTAGTGTGGGTGTTTGCACACGACCTAGTGAATAGGCTCCGCGTCGAGCGATGGACAATGCTCGACTGGCATTGATGCCGACTAACCAATCGGCTTCACTACGTGCTTTGCCTGCTAGATAAAGGGCATCATACGCGCTTCCGGCTTTGAGCTGGGCGAGTCCCTCTCGGATGGCTTTATCGGTGAGGGACGAAATCCAAAGTCGATGGAAGGGCTTTTGGCAACCTAGATAGCCATAGATATAGCGGAAGATGAGTTCTCCTTCTCGTCCGGCATCGGTGGCGACTATGATTTGGTCGCTTTTTTCAAAACAGGAACGGATGATTTTGAGTTGCTTGAGAGCGGTTGGGTCGTCTTCAAAGTCTTTGCCTTTGCGGATTTGGCGCACCATGAGCTGGAAGGGCTGTGGAACGATGGGGAGTTCCTCGGCTTTGTAAGCGCCATAGCCATATTGTTCGGGCATTGACAAGGTGATGAGATGACCAAATGCCCAAGTGACAAGGTAGCCTGCTCCTTCCAGGAAGCCATCTTCTCTACGATTTGCTCCAACTATACGCGCAATGTCATGCGCCACGGAGGGCTTTTCGGCAATGATACAAGTTATCATAGTGGATTCTATGTATTAGGTTATAGATTACATCTTGCGACCGCGCTTTGCTTTTTGTTCTTGCTTGGCTTGCTGCACTTCTGTGGGTTGGGTTTGTTGGGATTTGAGCGGTTCTTTGAGGTCTTTCGTGGCTTCGTTGGTCTTGCCGTGGTTGTTCACAGCAACCTGAGTTTTATTTTCCTCGGCTACGGCTTCAACCTTACTCTTGTCTTGTTTCTTGTCGGGATTCGCCTTCGGCAGACTTTTTCTCGCCACGGCAGAGTCTAAACTGCGCTGCGCTTGTTTACTCTGCTCGTTTGGCTTATCGAAAAAGTTCCACTTGTAAAAGCGTGGGCGGTTTTCCTCCTTGTCCATACGGACATAGGCATTGAAGCTCTTGCCTTCCTTGTCTACCATATTCTTGAGGTAGAGCGTGCTGCCTGCATTCAAGGCTTCGCGCTGCTTGTCGGAGAGCGTGAGTCCACAGAGCTTACGAGGCATTCCGCCTTGCTTTTGTCCTTGTTCTTGGTGTTGTGTCTTGCGTTCCTGCAAACTCTTCTTATCACCAAAGATAAATTCGATGCCTTTCTTTTCTGCATTGACTTGAAGCGTGGCATCAAAGGATTTGCCGTTCTTAGAAGTCATCCCTTCTACCTTCACAGCCTTACCTTCTATGAGGTCTTTGTATTGCTGGTCAGAGAGGTTTACACCTTTTATCTCCTTGGGAATAGACACTCTGTCGGCACGCAAAGCGATAACTTCATTGGTCTGTGGATCAATGGAAACATAGGCAGAGAAAGGCTCGCCACTCTTGGGCATTACTTCGATGGTTTTACCCAAATTTCCTGTTGCCAAAAGGGTTTCCTTTTCCTCATTTGAAAACTTGTGTCCCATATAGGGAAAGTCGAGTTGCGGTTCTTTTCTTAGGGAATGGACGGCTAGGGAGATTTTCCCTTCTTCGTCTGTTCGGAACGCAAGGCGTGCTTCGGTGTGGATGGTGGTTTCTCCTACGGGAATGGCAATCGGCAAAAGATTGGTTTTCTGCCAATTGAGCATTTTGTCGAGTTCGCCGTTCTGCTCGAGTTTTTCTTTAGAAAGTCCCAAGGTTTCAAGCATCTTCCAGTCTACTCGTTCGGGATTAATGGCTGTGGCGTTCTTCTGCTGAGGAAGGTAATCTTCGAAATCGAGCTGAAT
>FLSB01327648.1_pt1 | contig 35694 bp, 21 predicted proteins | sample 1550551 | NCBI WGS metagenome assembly FLSB01 (sample SAMEA4031774, study PRJEB14383) | metagenome | biome: human; feature: oral; material: saliva | place: Philippines | collected 2014 | reverse complement strand
GGCAATCCAACATGGATAGACAATAATAACTATCGCTATACCATACGCTACGAAGATGTAAACGGGGCAGCTGTGCTCACCCAACGCTACCTTGGTCCACGCTTTGTACTGGATATGGACGACATAGATACGGAGGATTTCTGGGCTGATCCAAGTAATGGTACCACCTATCCAACCGATACTAAGCGTATATTTCCATACGCAGGAGTGAACAGTTCTACCTCTCTTGGAAACCAAACGTTCTGGTATTACGACACATCAACATTAGGAAAGGGAACACAATATTGGACTCCTGACAATACAACAGACAATGGAATATATACTCCTAAGGGTTCTACTTATACGGGAGCAATGCTCGGATTGGGTGGTGTTCGACCTAAACAGGCGGTTGCTTTCATGGGTTCGCAGGGCGGAAACGAGACTTGTGGCTTCTTCCAACACTATCTTTACATAAACGTTCCTACGGATGGTAATAGAACAGATGGTGGTGCTATGGGTGATTCAAGGTATAAGGTGAACTTCATTATGAGTGCCCCTGTACGCTTGTGGAGAACTTCTCCTTACGCTAACTAATGGGTATAGCTTAACAGCACTCGCTAGTTTAACCCCTTATTGGATATTAGTGGTTCGGCTGATTTAAGCGAAATGTAACACAAAGTTATAGCAGAAATACAATGAAATGCTGTTGTGGTATGCCGTCCAATTAGGGTTTAACAATGCGTCGATTGCTGTTTAGCAATTCAAAGAATAATGTTTAGAAAAACAAAAGCGCCTGTTTCGATATGCGAAACAGGCTCTTTCTATTTATAAACCTGCTTTTTTTGCGATATAAAAGAGTAATTTTCGTTTTCGAACATTGCGTTTTCGCAAATCGTTAGCAACGTTATTGGCAGACCGTCAGCAGCTGTAGGGGTCCGATTTATCGTGTCCGCATATATATATTCGCCACGCATTCGCAATCTGTTTGAAACACATTCTATGGTGTTCGCAACGTGTTCATTCTGTGTATTTTACATATTCGCAAAACAAAAGTATGGTTTTTGCCGTGCAAAAGTATGGTTTTTGGCGTGCAAAAAGGGGGTTTTTACATTGCAAAAGTATGGTTTTTGCTTTTTGAATGTTATGTTATTGCAAATCGGTAGAAATGTATTTCGTGGTTGAGTGTGAATACTTCACGAAATAGATGTAGATATTTCTCAGCGCATTCGTTGCATTTTGGCTAACCGTTCGGAACGGAACGGCAAATCACAAGCAACATTTTTCCAATTCGTTTACAACGAAATGGCTGTCCACAAGCAGCCGTAGGGCGATATTTATAGTGCCTCCGCATATACAGTTAGCAATATTATTGCAATATGTTTGTGGCAAATGGAGGAAACATTTCCTAAGTTTTTATGCCTTCTATAAGCATTAGAAAGGCATTCCAATGGCAAGATGTAGGGCTTGCGCATCACCAAAATGGCGAATATTATAGAGCCTATTCAACCCGGTTTCGTAAGGAACGTGCAGACCAATGCCCCAATCTACACGAAGCATAAAGAAGCCTATGTCGTACCGAAGACCTACGCCTGTGCCGAAAGCCAGCTCTTTAAAGAAGTTGTTAAAGTGGAATTGCGAACCCGGTCTGCTGGTATCGTTGTGCAAAGTCCACACATTGCCAGCATCGAGGAATAGTGCGCCGTACAAATTTCCTACCAAATGCGGACGATATTCCACATTTGCTTGTACCTTTACCTCGCCAGTTTGCTCTACATACGACCGTACGAGCGATGCAGAGCGGTAAGTTCCCGGACCAATTTCGCGCACATTGAAGGCACGAATGCTGTTTGCGCCACCCACAAAGAACTGTTCTGAATAGGGAGCAAACCTGCTGTTGCCATACGCCCACACCACCCCTGCGTTTGCATGGGCTGCTATAGACGACTTGCCAGATAGCGCCCACAGTTTAGTAAAGTTAGTTTCGATTTTTACAAACTGGGCAAACGGATTTTTAAACATGGTTTTTCCACGCTTATTCCACTTCTCTCCGCTTGCCAAATAGCCTAAAGCGAGCACGTTAGAGGCTTCGCTGACTGTAGACCACCACCTTATTGGATTGGCATATCCACTCGGACTCTGGTACGTATACTGGAATAAGGCTTTCGGAATGAACTGATCTGCCATAGAAACTTCTAAATATGGCACACTATCGATGAGTGCTTTAAAGCGGTCGGTTACGCTTCTCATATACTCGTATGCAAGCGATAGGGGTTTAAAAATGAACGAATGGCGTTCGCTGGGTGCCCAACTGTAAGTGAGTTCGCCTGCTACCACGTGGCGTTTAAAGTAGAGTGCACGTTTAATAACGTTGGTTGAAGCACTCAAAGTGGTCATTGGCGATTCGAAATAGGTGCGTTGTGGCTTCAGCGTGAGAGGTTTTCCAGCTGCAATAGCGGCAGCTTCGCGTTTTCGCAAACGTTCGCGAAGTATGCGAGGAGGTGTTTTAAACGGATTAAGAAAACGAGGAAACTGTAGGCTTACCTCTGCTCCGTACTGGTAATCGTTAATGCGTCCGGTGGTGCCAGCATCGTTGCTGCGTTTTGTTGTCCACTCGTATGCACCGTGCAAACGCACATTTAGCAGTTCGGCACCACGGAAAGCGTTACGCTTAGTTACACCTACCACCAATTCAGGTCCATATTTTCCTGTTGTTTTTCCCCGTCCGTAAGCCTCCACATAGAAGTCGTATGGTCGGTCGAACAGGAAGTCTAACGTTACATTAAGCGTGCTACAGGTGTCTGTAGAGTTGCATGGTTTGAACGAAATGTTAGACGCCGTAAACAGTCTGGTGGCGTTTAGGCGTTCCATAGTCTCTGTGTGTTTGCTTTGTTGGTATAGGTCGCCGGGACGAAATTGTAGGTCGTTTGCAATTACTCTGCTCCTTAATGGCGAATGCCTACCGTTGAAATTAAGGTCGAACCCCTGTTTTTTGCGATGTTGGCGTAGTTCTTCCATAAAGTTTTTTTGCAGATTTACCGTTATTTTTCCTATGCGCCACTGTTTCAAATCGATGGGATTTATGGAGTCGGCAAGCTGCAAACGTGTTATAACTTTACCTCGAACGATGGTGGTATCTGCCAAATAGCTAGCGTCATTGTTCTTATAATAGTAGTAACCATTATTGCGAAACAGGCTCGTAAGGCGTTGTCGCTCTTGTTCAAGTGTGGCAACGTCGAAAGCATCGCCATTTTTTATAATGGCATTAGGGCGTGAAGCCTGTATCAGGCTGTCGGCATCGGGTGGGAAATCTACATATTGCAGACTGTCGATGGTCCACAAATGTCCCATATTTACGGTGTATTTCAGTTTTATTTTCTTCTTATTTGATTGCGGAACAAGCTCGTGTGTAATCTTATTATTGAAGTATCCACGCTTATTTAGCAGGTTTTTTCCAACCGTAGCATGTAGGTCGGGCGACACATTAGATAAGGTAATGGGTCGCGAACCGAACACTCTTGTTATCCATCTACCAAACTTTGTGGTATCGGGAGAGAAGGCATTCCATATCCATAACCCCACAGGGAAGGGCGATTTTAGCGACGGACTGCCAAAAAGAGAGGCATTTGGCTTGGTGGCTAACACAATATCGAGTTCTTCTTGCACGGCATTGAAGTGGGCATTCTTGGTGTAATTGGTGTATTCGGTGGGAGTCATACCCGTGTAAAGTTGCTCACCTTCTGGCAAAGCACTGGTTGTGCTGCATGCCGAAAGCATAGCCGTGAGCACAAACAAAACAACTATTGCTGTGCAAAACAAACTGCCACGTGCTGGTATAAAGTGGCTATGGTTGTGTTTATTGTTTCTTTTCATTTACGAAATTTATTAAACTGTCGCGCTTTGGAGCCTGTTCTTTCTTGCTTTTAAAGCGAAATATGTCTTTAAAATGTTGCAATTTGCGTCGCCACATAAAGCCTATTCCAAACTCTCCTTGGTTTCCTTCAAGCCAATCGTATGCTTCTCGCTCGTAATAGAGCTTTAAATACTGCGTTTCTTGTCGGTTTAAGCGATACTCTAACGAGAAGTTATCGAAGAAAGCACCGTTCTGTTCGGACACTTGAGAGCCTGTTGAGACACGTCCGCCCATAATTATTCGGAGCCTATTGTCCCACAAACGTTTAGAAAAACGGAAGGTATAGTCGGTGTGAAGACTACCCGATGCATCGGCAGCACTCTCCATATTGGCTGTAATGTCTACCCCCATAGAGTTCAAGGCACGTCCTGTTATGGCGTTTACTTGGTTCTGAAGGAATCCCATTAGAGCATTATTCATAGCCGAATTGGCGGTTGTGCCTGTGCTTCCATCAAAGTACATGCCCGATGCAAGCATAGTAACGGCAAGTTTAGAACGTTCTTCTGCACCCTTAGAACTTAGTTTTCCTTGCATTTCTTGGTCTTCTGGCGCTTGTATAATGAACTCTACACCGGGGTTAGGGAAGCGTTTCGATAGTCGGACACCCGCCTCAAAGTCTACCATTCGTCCGTTGCTCGATCCATCAGAAACGTTGGTACGCACATTTTCGGTGGCTGTAATGCTAAGCAATGGTGTGGTTGGGTCGCCCATAAACTCTACATAGCTACCTTCTTTTATATTGAAAGTGTGCAATGGAATAATGGGTAATGAATACTTCATTTTACCATCGCTAATGGTGTAGCGCCCTCTTAAGCGTGTTCCGTTAGTAGCATCGTACTCCATATTTAGGGTTCCTCCGCCCACAATATCTATATAGTTAGACCGCTCTGGGTTGAGTGCGCACACCAAATGAGCCTCGTTATCCACCTCGACACTTAGTTTCATGCTTAGTCCTTCTATATCTGGTCGCTTCACAACGTCCTTTGTTGAGTCGTTAAGATTGGTGAAAGTAACAAGGTTTTCCAGCTCGTTATCGTTGGCAAGCTGTGCATCGCGCATTATGTAAGTAAGGTCGGTGTTGTCTAAAATGTCTACTTTTCCAGCCAATTGGAGCGACGATAGTGGTCCTTGCAGCTCTCCATCGAAGTTTACAAAAGCCTTTCCGAATACTTCAGAACGTGCATTTTCCTTTGCATCAATTACCTGGAAGTTTCGTGTTCGCATACGTAAATCGGTGTTCATTCGGTCGAAATTAGAGAAATCTAAGTAGCCAGAGATGTCGAGCGGAGCCTTATTGGAAGCGAAAACCTCAAAGTTTTCGAACTTCACACGACTATGATTGATGAGCACAGGGTCGTTTGCGAAGTTGAGTTTTACCCCGTATGGTTCGCTGAAGACGTAGGAAGAGTCGAGATAAATCTCTCCATTTATATCCATATTTTTTAGTGGTCCTTGCATAGAGAGTGTACCTTCGCCTGTTCCGTGTAGTCCTATTATGCGGTCGGGAATAAAGCCATTGATGTAACTAAGGGGGAATTTTTCGAGTGTAAACTCGGCATCTAAGCTGCCTTTACCCTTACTATCGTACACACCAGTGAGCCTTCCTATCTCTTTATCGTCCCTTGTTAGCATACCATCTACATAGTGTGTGCCATCGCCTTTAGGCATATAAACAAACTCTGCCCCTACATCGCCCATGCTGTTTTGCTCGTATACCATGTTTTTAATACCCATATCGCTCGACACAGTTAGGCTAGATGCAGTTTGAATAACGTGATAGTCGCCATTAAGTTCGCCCGAAATGCGTGGTGCAAATGGTAGAACTTTCATAAGCTGACTAAGTTCGAACTTGTTGATAGATAGGGTGAAGTTTTGCAACGAGGTAGAATCGGTGTCGTCGCTGTATAGGTGTAAACCTGCTTCATCGGTAGCAAGCAATTGCATTTCTGCCTTTAGTCGTTTGTTTCTGCCTATATATAAGTAGTTGTTAGGCTCTACATTGAATGTCTTGTAGCCCAATATTGCCTGTGCAGAAGTAAGCGAAATGCTTATGCCTTGCCCTTGCATTGCTGCCTGTGCAGATAGTGCAAGAGCTGTTTTATCGTCCATATCGGTTATCAAAAGAGAGGTGTTGAGTCCACGATCGAATAGCGAACCGTGCACAAAACCTTGGTATGGATAGCTGTTTTGGGCATTGTTTAGCACTTGTAAGTCGTAGTTTAATCCTGTATCGTTGGTAGTTAGGTCTACTATTAACGAGTCGGCTTTCACATCGTTGTATACTAACGAGTCTACAACAATGTTGCCGTTGAGTCCCTTTAGAGGCGATGATGTTAGGTTAATATTGGCTGTTTTAAACACATAACCTTGCTGTTCGAGCAACTTACTAAACAGATTTCCTTCGCCACTAACTAGTTTAAATTGTCCTATGGGGAGTAGTTTTTGCAACGAAGTTTGGTCTATTCGTTTGTTTTTTACCTGTTTTTGCAAGTTGGTTGCTATTTTTTCGCCTGCTGTTAGCACGTGTTTATAACTTCCATGCCAGTCGGTGTTCAGTGCAAAATCGCCTCCTTCAATCACGGCATGGGTAGTATCGGCTCTACTTAGCACGTCTATGGTAACATCGCCGGGTACAAATTGCTTGTGGTCTGCCTGTACTTTCAGGTTACCAAGCATACCTTTCACCATTAATTTGGCTGCCATGTCGGTGCTAAAATCTATATTTAGTGCACAATTAGACACGAAAGGCTTGTCTACAAACCCCATTTGATAGAGGTCGGCGTGGCGTATCACACCGTTAGCACCCCCATTTACCAAGTTGCCTGCCATTGTTGTGTGAATGTTTAAGTCGCCGTTGAAGAGCGAAACAGTATTTCCTTCTCTATGTTCGTCTATCTTTAAATTGCCTAAATAGCCTTCTACAGTGTAGTGTTTGGGGCGTTCGGAGTGGAAAGCAATATTGGCTTCGGTAGACAGAAGGTAGGGTTTGTTTATTAGTTCTAAACCTTTTAGGTTGGCATAGTCTAACTTTCCATTCACGTGAGCGGCAGTTTTGGCACCATTTACACTTGCTGTAATGTTTAAATTGCCAGCTGCTAGCTGTTGTTTTCCGTGTTTATATTCGCCAATTACCATCAAATGGCGTAGTGGTCCGCTAACATAGTGATGTTTTTTTAGGTTAGAACGTACATCTATATCTACCCAAGCAGACACCACGTAGGGCTTTTTCATTACACCAAGTTGGTTTAAATCGACACGACGCAACCACCCTCGCAGATGTCCATCTATGTTTTTAGCCGACAGTTTGCCCCTATATGCAAAGTCGCCTCCTAACATTCGGTTTGTGCTAACAATGCGTGCACTGGTTGTTTCGCCATGTTTTGCAATGTCGGTGTTTATGCCATTAAGCACGTAAGAGCCGAAACGAAACTGCTCTATATTGGCTTTCAGTCGCAAAGATGCCTTTGGACTGAGCACATTAAAGCCTCTACCATATACCGAAATCATACCAGTGAAGGGGTGTAGACCGGTTTTTGCAACGAAATGTTGTATTTGCAAATTGGTTGCACGCACTGTTACGTTATAGGTTTCAGTGGTTTTGTTTAGGCTAGCCCGCACTGTAGCGTTCCCACCACCCTCGTATAGCAACATATTTGCAGCATATTGCGGTCCTTGTGCCTTTACTTTTGCATTGAAATCAATACCTGTTGGTATCTTAATGGTGCTATTTACGTTCTTTGGTAACAGCTGTTTTACAAAGCGAACATCTTGTAAGCTGCCACGTAAAGCAAGGTTTGCCGATAGGTTTTCTGGCTTTTGCAATCCTGATATCCGTCCGTCCACATTCAAAACCATGTGTTTTGGCATGCGAAAACATAGTTTTTGCAGAGTAAAAAGGTGGGTATTGCCTCGCAAAAACCCGGTTATGTTTATACGTTCGGCAGGAATGGAGTGTAGAAACCTTGATGGAACTCTGCCATATAGTAGCGGTTGCAAGTCGTTAAGGGTGGTAAAACCATTCAACGATACGGCAAGTTGTCCGGGATTGTATGCACTAAAGGCATTCAAAGCCATTGTTATGTTAGCCTTTAGTTCGGTTTTTGGCAAACGCAGATAGAGCGATTGCAAATAGAGATTGGCTTTATCGAGCCGGAACTGTGTGCGTAAATCGTTCACAACCAGTCCACTTCGTTCAGTAAAATTGGCTGTTCTAACATTAGCAGAAGTAGCAATGGAGTCGTAAGAGAGTGAGTCTATGCCTATATTTAGGTTGTTCAGCGCTATGTGAGCTGGGTCGAATCCATGCAAAACGTGTGGAACAAAAGTCTTATCGTAGGTAAGTTGTCCACCACTCCACGCTATTTGGCGCACCCGATACATCTTATTATATAAGTCTATGAGTGCATTTTCCACAGTAGCTTTCTGGAAATTGGCACCCACAACCATAGTATCGCCAGGCATGTGTAGGCGGAAATTGGTGCGATAAAGGTTTATTTTATTGATGTTTATCTTCCAAACTGTTTTCTTTTTTGTAGTGTCTTTCGGTGTAGTATCGTTGAGTGCTATGTCGAGAAATCCCCCCTGTACATCGGCATTGTTTAGCATTGCCGTAGTATTGTTAAGGTCTATGCCATGCGAAACCACTTGCAACCGTTCCAAATTGCCCCGTATCTGTAAGTCGCCAATATAGTTCATAGTGTTCGCTTTCAGTCCTTTGAAAGTGAGTTGGTCTATCTCTACTTGTTTTTTTAGTAGTGGAATAAGCTGCACATCTGCCACAAGTTCTTTCACATCTGCCACTGTATCGCGCCTTTGTGGTATACTATCGTTTGGTCGCAATGCCATTACTTGTTCCAATTTTAGGTCGAGTGGGAAGCTAAGCGATACATGTCCAACCGATATTTCTAGTCCTGTTTTCTGTGAAGCATAGTCTGCTACCTTCTTTACTATCCAGTTTTGAACAGGTGGCAAGTAAAGAAGAACAAGCAAAAATATAAACAATGATATTGGTGCTAACACTATGGCAGCCAGCCATTTCGTTGATTTTCGTAAGTGCATAAGCTTGTTTCAGCAGTTGGAACAATATGTTTCAATGTGCAAATGTACTAAAAAAAAGAGTGCAAACAGAAGGTATTGTGCAAAAATGTTGGGGCAGTGATGTATAGGTTGGTAGCATTTTCTCTCTTCCGTAGAGTCTACCAGCAAATATAAAATTCCCGAAGAACTCTTCTTTCGGCGTAGAAAAGTTGAATTTTTCCCCCTCGGTCTTCTGTTTTCTCGTTTCCTATAAACAAGTATTTTTATGTTATCCCTTGTTGTAATGGAATATACTCAATGAGATTATGTGGTTTTATCCTTGCCAAGCATTAAAAGTACCAAGGATTTATTTTATTTTTCTACATTCTATTTTTACATTTTTTTTGCCTTCAGTATTGCTGATAAACGGACTTTCCAGATAGTATTTTCCTTTCCTGTAATATAAATTCACTGTGGGTGAAACGTTTCTGTCAATATTGGGCATCAGTGTATCTCCCGACAGCAATTTGACAAAATCAAGGGAAAGTTTGTCTTTCGTTTCTGTTTTTACACTGCATTGGATTTCAAAGGCAGTCATTTGCCCATTACCGCTGAATACACATTGGTCAGCCGCAATGCTCAATGTGTACTCTATGAAAGGCGAAGGAACAACGGTCGTATCTGAGATGAAGTATTCATATTCACCGAACCATTTGTGATTTTGGACGGCTACGATAGGTGTGGGGCTGTCTTCTGGTTCTTGGTCATCGTACTTTTCCTTTATTTCTTTGAAATATCTCTTCTCATTGGTAAAGTAATTATGATACACTTCGCCATCTTCCATATACTTATATGTCCATAAAGCTTTATTCTGATCTATTATCTTACATCTGAATGGTGTGCAAATGTTATTGACAAAAGATATGATAAACTCGTCTTTTTCTAAATGTACTGTGTCTATGGGATAATGTACATCTTCCATATCGTACTGTACAAAAAGTTCTTTTTTTATTGTATCGACATTTATTTTGTGTGCTACATCAAAACAAGCATGGTATATTACGGTGTCTCCATTGTCTGTAATTGTCAATTGCTCCCAATTTCCTACAAAGGAATGGTTGTTGCTGTCTTTTATGTCATACCATTTTTGTGCATTGCTGCATGAATAGAAGAATAAAAGATAAAGTAAGATATTTAATAATTTCATAATTAATTCCTCCTAATTTGTGTTACTACATATTTTTATAGCATTATATTTTGTATAGGTGGGTAGCCGTTGAACCAACCATCCAGCACCAAGATACATTATTTTATCTCTTCAAAGCTACCTTTTGAATTGATGCGATAGTATCTTCTACGCTCTTTTGTTTTCCCGCTTTCTCGTTTTCCTCCATCTCGGTATAGTCGTTTAACACTGGTAAAGCACCATAATAACCTGCAAGATACTGCTTTGCGAAGTCGGCATCGTTGCGTATTCCGCGCAAATCGGCTAACGAATAGAGTCGCGTAGATTCATCTTCCTGCTTCTCGGCAAAGTAGAATTGGTCGCGACGCATAATGGAAGGAGACATCAAATTGGTGTCGTGGCTGGTGAACAACAGCTGCGAATTGTTTTTATTTATCTTAGGATCGTTGAACATTTCTATCAATTTGATGAGCAAGGAAGGGTGGAAATTACTGTCTATCTCGTCGATAACAATAAGGAATGGGGTGTTTCCCATATTGAACGCCACAAGAAGCAACCCTGCCAAATCGAATATTTTCTTATTCCCGGCCGACTCTCTGTACTCAAGATTCATTGACAATGGCTTGTTGTTACCATTGTGAATAGTTCTTTTCAACAACACTTTGTTCAATGGAAAGTTACTATAATCATTATCAGGATAGCTTTCATCGTCTATCAATTCAATGTCATCGTATTTCATATCGAATCGTTTCAGAAAAGAAAGAAACAATGGTGTTGATTCTTTTATCGCATTAATTGAGACTCCTCTGAACACATTTTTATACACAATATTGTTGATTATACGATGTTTTAAATAGCTAACTATTTGCTCTGGAATACCCTTTGCATCGAATGCTGCAGCGTGAACGAGGAACAATGTGTGCGGATAGGGCAGCTTGGTGGGTATTATCATTCCTTCCGAAGTGGGCAAATTGTTCTCCTTCACCTCGTTGCCTACACGCAAAAACAAGCGTTTCATGTTTTTGTCTACGTTGCCATAGAGCCACTCGCTCTCTATTTTAACACCGTTAGAATCAACATTTTCTGATGCATCATCAGACTTATTCACCACAAAACCATACCGATACTTCTTGCCATTTAGTAACAATACAACTTGGAAAAAGCAACCTTCGTTAGACGTTTCGAAGAGAAATGGGTCGTAAAGTGGTCGTACTCCACGTGAATCTATCGCCAATGAGCCTACTACTTGCGTAAAATAACTTAACGCCATCAGTATGTTCGACTTGCCACTGGCGTTCGCTCCGTACAGACCAACCGTCTTTAAGAGCGACACGCCATTGCTTTTAACAATATTATCTGCATCAATGTCGCTGCCGGCAGGACTTTTCAAGCCTGTTGCTTTAAAGCTGATTGTCTGCAAATCTCTTATGGAACGATAGTTCTTTACGCTAAATTCTATAATCATAACATCGTAGTATTTCTGCAAAAATAGGCATAATTATAGAACTAACAAAACGTTTTCTTTAAAATTTGCGGTTATTCTGCAAATTCAAAAGAAACGATATCAAATTATAGAAATATGGCTGGCGTGTAACTATCTATAAGCCACGCTGTTGCGAAAACCCATTTTTTGCAATGCAAAAACCCCCTTTTTGGAGTGCAAAAAGGGGGTTTTTGTAAGGCAAAAGTATGGTTTTTACAAACCGATGGTATATAAGTAGGAATGCTCCTTACCAGTTCGGCTGTTTGAGATGTTACGACTACGCAACATTATTTCGGGGAGATTCGTGGGTACGGGCACGATGAATCAGCCCCTACGCCTGGCGGAATGGTCGCTGATAAATACATTATGCGTTAAATGCGCCTTACGTATTCTAATGCTTTCCCTATAACTTTATCTATATCAACCTCCAAAAAACGATAGTCATCTACCGATACCATACTAGGAATAGTCATAACACGGTCGAACGTTTTATACGTTCCTTCTTCCTCGTCTACCACCATTTGGTATAGCACACCCCTGTGGCAGACTTTCCCATGCCGTAGTATAGATTCCTTTGTTACGGCAAAACAGCCCAAAAGGTCCATAAAGTTCTCTTCTGCTTCAATAGCCGAAAAGAAGTCAGACAATTGGTGTTCTTTCACGCCAATCCTTTTTAGCAATGTCAAAAGCTTCACTAATGGGGTGTCAGACTGGAAGTGAAAGTTGTCCGTAACACTCACTTCTTCTCGTATATATGCATCTTCGAAGTTGTCTAACACGTTCATCATGTCTTTAATATCGCTTCTATCCAGCCTTATTCCAATAGCCGTTAATCCTTTAGAGACGGTTTCGAAGTTTATTTTACACTCTTCTTTTACATACGATTGTAGGGAGCTTTTTGCATGTTCGGATACTGAATGATAGAAAGTAGTACGTGCAACAAACTCTTTTATATAGCTTTCGTAGTTGGCTTCGCCATAATAGTTACGAAAAATAGTGCCTATTGCAACTGTATCCATCATAAATATTATCTTAGCAAAACCAAACTTATTTTGTGTTTTTATTGGATTTATTTCGTTGTCGTCTCCCTGTTTTTCTGTTGCATTAGCTGTGGTTTTCTTTTCTGTTCGTGTGGAAAATATATTGAAAATACCAAACAATTGCACTGGGTCTATGCGGTCAAAGTCTTCTATTAATAGCACTGGTGTCTTTTTTAGTCCCATTATGGCATGTGTTATTAGCCAGCTCATAGGGTCTATTTCGCCTATTTCATTGGTTGCAGCAGACATTTTTGCTATTGATTTTGCAGCTCTTTCAAACTTTGCTCTTGCTATATTTTCTTTTAATCCCCTAAATTTCTTACACTGTTGAGCATATCCTTCTGCCAGCGTAATAGTTCCTTTTAAGAGCATACCCAGCTGATTGCCATTGCTTAATGTAGATGGTGCGAATCGCATAATGTCTTTTACAACATCTATAGTATTCTCGTTGAAATACCATTGCAATAGAATGTGGTCGGGAATTTTAATGTTTGTGTTTAACGTGCCATCTAAAATGAGTTGGAAAAGTAGGTCGCGTTTAACATACTCTAGTATCTGTTCGTTCATTGCAACCTCGTAATTAATAGGCGTAAGCGTATAAAATGCGTATTGGTTGCTATACTTTTCTTTAAACCTTTCTATAAATTCGGAATTTCTTTCGCCTAATTTTACCGAAAAAATGGTTCTGTTTACATCAGCTGCATTCAGATGATTGTAAAACGCTATTAGTTTATTTGCGATATCCATAGGGATTTTTTGGTTAATGTCCTAACACTTAGTGATTAATATCTTTGGCTCCATTACCACACATTTTCGTAATGCAAGCATTGTAAATATACGGTATAGAGCTTTCGATACAAAGTTACTAATAAATTTTTATAGTACAAATTTTTTGCGTAAAGTTTCTTTATATAAACGAAAAAAAATGATGTTGGGTGGTTTTCTGTACACAAAGGTGTATTATTTCTAAGGTTTCTATGGCTTGCAGAGCGTATAGAAACCTTAGAAAGGTGTGGTAAAAGTGATGTATTTTTTAGTACAATCCGAACCAGAAATGGTAAACGTAGCTAATGCCAAGTATGGCAATGGTTGCCATAATAACGTGTATCATACCTGGAGCCATAAACGAATGGTTCAGCAAATACTTACCAATGACGGTTGTTCCCGACCTATCGAAGTTCACAGTAGCTATGTCTGATGGATAATTAGGTATAAAGAAGTAGCCGTAAGTAGATGGCATTACGACAAGAAGAATCCACCCCGGAATGCCTAAGGCATAGGCAAGTGGCAACATACTAACCACTACTGCGCCCTGAGAGTTAATGAGAACGGACACAGCAAAGAAGACAATGGCTATAGACCAGGGGTATTCGTGCACTATTCCTCCTAACAATTGTTGCATTTCTGCCTGGTAATTGTCAAAGTAAGTGTTGCTCATCCATGCTATACCGTATATTGCTACCACTGCAACTATACCGTTTTGCCATACTGGTACGCTAATTGCTTTCTTGGGTTTTGCCTTACAAAACATTATCATAAGGGCACATAATACTAGCATTATTATCTGAATGACGATGTTTTTTCAAGGCATATATACATAGAAAAAAGGTATATATATATAAAAAAGAAGCTGTGCTGCACTTCATAAGTATTGGAACCACGAAGTTTTTTTAGTTTACCGCACAGCATTCTTTTTCTATGTTGCGCAATGTTCTCGGTTCCAATGTACAGCTTTTTTCGCTTTATTCCACAACGTTCCCGATTGTACAACACTGCGTTTTATTTGTTTCAACATAATAGTGCTTATATTTCCACAACATTGTGGAACGCACAACTAAACCTCATAGGTATATTTTCATAATCCCTATTGGCTTTTATCAGTCCGTTGTAGATTTGCCTGTCGGTTGCTTCATAGCAGGTATTGACTACTATATACGAAGCTTTATGGTTAATTACGTTTACTTGTAACTTGCTGCAAAGGTAGATATTATTTTTGAAAAGAAAAGAAAAAACACAATAAAAGTTTTCTGAAAACATCATTTTTTTTGGTTTTGCGCTTTAGGCTCTCTACCCTATCGCTAGTTCGTATATATATTAAGAAGAATCGGACTGCGCTATTTTATTGTTCTATTTTCTTATTATGACAAAATAATTATACGAAAAACGACATTTTGTATAGTGCTTTGTTTAAAAAATATGAAATATATTACAATTCTTCCTCTATCATTTGACATTGTCAAATAAATGGTTTATATTTGTAACGACTTAACATCTGTATCACAAAAGAAAGGAGTTTATATGAAGAGCTTAAATCATTCGGAGTTGTATAACGATAGTACAACCGAAAAAAAAGTGTACAACAAAAAGGAGAACGTGAACAATCTCCAAGGTAAAAAGGTGGAAACAACTGACAAGAAACCATTAGGTGGCGAAATATGGTATACCTAACAGCAATACACATATAGTGCTAACGGTATTGTAAAGGCTGTTTCTACGCTTTCGGTGTAGAGGCATTGCCCGTACCAAACTTAGAAAAGCATAACCCCATTTGGTGGGTTACGCTTTTTTTTATTGCCTAAACAAGTTTATTAGAAACTATATAACAATGTAGATAGAAACACCTGTTACAGCAGAAATATACCTCCGCTGTTATTCCAAAACACATGCAGCAATCACCAAACAAAAGCCTTTCACATCTTCTTGCATATTATACCATTATACAAAAACCCCCTTTTTGCCGTGCAAAAGTATGGTTTTTGGCGTGCAAAAAGGGGGTTTTTACATTGCAAAAGTATGGTTTTTGCAATGCGAAAGTAGGCATTCTGTGTATGTTGTTGTGTTATAGCAAGTTGCAAGTGTACGTTGGTGCACAATTTTATAGTGTTTGCAGATACGTAAACAACCACAAAATGGCAGCCTGTCAGCAGCTGTAGGGGTCCGATTTATCGTGCCCGCATATATGAAAAAACCGCAAAATGAGGAACGAACATACGTGTGTGGTGGAATGAATATACGTATTTAATAATGTGGAAACACGTGTATGATGAAACGAATATGCATATTTAATAATGTGAAAATACGGACACGATGAATCGGTTTCCTACGCCTGACGGAATGTTCGCCACGTGTTTCGTGGTTGAATGTGGACATTTTGCGGAATGTTCGTGGGATATTTCGTGGACAAACGTGGCATTGTTGGCAAACCACAATGCCGAAAATAATTGATATTACAACTGTTATGCTCTGTGCAAAGAACAATACAGAACACAAAAAAACACACTTTGGTAAAACAAAAACAAATAAACGAAATATTAAAAATGGGTACACCATATCATCACTATTAAGTATTGATTCTGCGGTTTTTACCGTTTTGTACAAAAAAAGTACTATAAAGTAGGTAAAAAGAGCATTTTCTTTAAAAATAAAATCACGAAAAATAAGTATTGTGTAAAGCATTCTTTCTTCCTAACTTTGCACTGCTTAGATAAGCAAAACAATAAAATTCAAATTTAATATAAACATAAAACAACAACAATAAAACAATGAAGACAAAGTTTTTTGCGGCTCTTTGCTTTGCTGCCGCCCTGTTTACATCGTGCAGTAAAGATAATAACGATGAGCCAAAAGTTAAGCCTACACCTGGAACTGAGCAGCCTACACCAGAGACAGCACAGATTAAGCATTTCGAAACACTTATGCCTGGCTACGATTCGTGGATTTATGTAGACCTCGAAACTGGTAAATACGAACAACAAGAAGAGCTTGGTGCACGCGAATATCGCAAATACAACACAATGACAGACTATGAAGTGGTGAAGACAGAACCTGCAAAAGGTAGCGAGAAAGACCTACCAAAGAAGTGGGATTTAGCCTTCCATATTACCGATGTTCGTACCAATAACGGTGCAGTATTGATGACCGACCAAACCAATATTAGTAGTATTAAAACACTTCCACAAGGCGATTATGTTGCAGATGTACCAAGCGAGATATTCGTAGAGTTGGGTGCTATGAAAGCAGGCGGCCTTATGGTAGTGTCAAAAACTATGTTAAACAAAGAAATGGCTAAGTGGGCGAAGAGCACTGGCATGGGTAAACCAAAGATAATTAGCGACAAAGTGTTTGCCGTTAAGTTTAAAAATGGTAACGAAGCCCTTATTTTATTCAAAGATTACTTAGACGCTACTGGCAAGAAAAAGGCTGTAAGCTTCGACTATAAGTTTATAAAGAAAGCATAACAGAGGCAAACTCTTTTATGCTAAACCATAGCACGAGCGATAAACATAGTGGCAGAAGCATTGCCAATGTTTATCGCTTGGAACGTGGATAGCTGTAATCTACACCTTATTATATATAGGTTCACATGCCTGTCGTTCCCCTTCGGGAGAGCGATAAGGTGTATTTTATACCAAAATTACATAGAAACAAATTCATCAAAGCTTCTGTAAAATGAAGAAACTATTACTTATTCTCACACTCTTAACAACAACCTTCGCTACTATTTGTGCCGACAACGTTACACCAGAAAAAGGTTATCAGCTATCGGGAACAGTGGTTGATGTAGACTCTGACGAGCCTTTGGCAGGCGCAGTGCTAAAGGTTGAGGGCACCAATATAGTGGCAGGCACCAACAGTAAAGGCGAATTTACACTTGTTTTTGGTGCCAATAAGGTTTACACAGTACGCATTTCGTGTATGGGTTACGCCCCCCGCACAATACAAGTTCCGGCAGTTGGACACCCCACACTCAAGATAAAGATGATTCCAACCAACTCTAATTTAGAGGAAGTAGTGGTTACTGGTTCGCGAAGCGAGCGACCTTTGAAAGACGTTCCCGTACTTACACGTGTCATTTCGCAGGACGAAATAAAAACAGTAAACCCAGTAGACCTAAACACTCTCTTGGAATATACATTGCCGGGTATACAGTTTTACTACAACAGTATGAGCCAAACCACAAGCATTAACTACCAGGGAATGGACAGCAAATCGGTGCTTTTCTTGGTAGATGGGGAACGAATAAGTGGCGAAGGCTCCGATCATAACATCGATTTCAGCCGTATCAACGTCGATAACATAGAGCGAATAGAAGTGGTAAGGGGGGCAGCATCTACCCTTTACGATAGTCGTGCCATCGGCGGAGTAATAAATATCATCACAAAAAAGAGTTCTCGCCCACTAAATGTACAGCTAAGCTCGCGCTATGCAGGCGTTAACGGACAGAACTATGGTGTTCAAGTGGGCATAAACCGTAGCCGACTAAATTCGCAAACATCGTTCGGGTTCCGCAATCGTAGCACTTATTGGGTGAAAGACAAGGAAGGAAAAACCGTAGAACGTATTGCCCCAGATGGTAAAGCCATTGAAGAAAGAAGCGAACCACGCGATTTGCCCGTGTACGGATATAAGATTTGGGACGTAGGACAACGCTTTAGCTATAGATTTACCGACCAGTTTACAGGCGAACTCTTTGGTTCTTTCTATGCAAACATACGTCCAACCTATCAAGGACGCCGCTATCATCAACGCTACGAAGACCTTGTTCTGGGTGCAAAAGGCAACTGGCAAATGAATAAAAACAACGGTTTCGCATTCTCGTACACCTTCGATAACTACGCCAAAAAAGACGATTACAACCTTGTTAAGCTGGTAGAAAAAGTGTACAACAACATTAACCACAGCGCACGCCTATACTATACGGGCACATTCGGACAGCATACATTCAACGCCGGAGTGGAAGCCGTACACGAAAGTCTACGCCATTACATGATGAAAGATACTGGTATGGTGAGTAGAACACAGTTCTCGCTCTGCGTTCAGGAGGATTGGAAAATCAATAATGCACTAAACATAGTGGTAGGACTACGTGGCGACAAAAGTCCAAACTATTCTTTCCACATCACACCTAAGGTTTCGGCTCTCTACAGACCACTTTCGTTCTTAACATTTCGTGCTGGCTATTCGCAAGGATACCGCATTCCCACCCTTAAAGAGCTGTATCAGGAGTTCAATATGGCAGGTATGATTACTATATATGGTAATAAAGACCTGAAGCCAGAGTATGGAAGCCAACTCTCTGCATCGGTAGAATACGACCGTAACGGGCTTAACCTGTCGCTATCGGCATACCACAACCGTTTCAAAAACAAAATAACATACGAGTATTTGGCACCCGGTGTAAACTACGATATGCATTATATCAACTCCGATAACGTAAAAACAACAGGCATAGAGGCTACTGTTAATTACAGAATGCTATGCGGCTTGAGCTTTATGGGGGCTTATACGTATATAAACGACTACAATGTAAAAGACGGATACAACCGTTCGTGGATACGTCCACACTCTGCTAAGTTCAACGTAACCTATAAACGGAAGTTCGGAAAAACCACCGAATCTATTGCACTCAATAGCCAATGGATGTCGCGAATAACACGTTACGCTTACGATTCGGACGCAAAGGCATACGTTCGCTACGTTTACGACCCACGAACAATATGTTCGCTCAACCTGCGGTCTGAACTTCCACGTGGTATAAACCTTGGTTTCATGATTGACAACCTATTTAATTATCACGATAAAGCGTCCGACTCTGATGTGCAACTACCACTCAACGGCATTAGCTACGTGCTTACAGTAGGCATAAACCTGTCCGACTTGTTCGGGAAATAATATCTTTCACATTATTATATATACTGTGCTACACAACTATAATGTATTGCTTACACAGCAACAACACCCTCTCACTATGGCGACAACCTTTTATCGCCATAGTGATAATGCGTTATATCCATAGATATAACATACTTACACCATAGTGTTAGAACTGTAAAGCCATAACAACAAAGATAGTTTTGCACACAGCAAACAAACAATATTAAACAGCTAAACCATTCATAAAGAAATAAAAAACGAACAGAATGAAGAAACAAAAAATAATAATCGGCGCCGTTATAGCACTACTACTGCTTATTGGTTTCGGCGTTTGGAACAAGTGGATGTCCACTACTCGGATAGCATTCATAAACTATCAAACCATAACACTGGGGCAAATTGGTCGTGCAAACGATAATCCGCTCATCAAAATAGAGAGTCTTGACGCCGACGACATAGCCAAAGCCGATGGCTACGATATGGTTTTTGTGCAGGCAATGGGCTTACGGCTAACCGAAGAACAACGTGCTGAGCTTGAAAAAGCTATGAAAAACGGAACGCCAGTGGTGAGTACGCTCATCACAAATCCCGATAACGATTTCTGTTCGGTAGACACTGCCAATGCCAATCGTATGAAAGCGTATATCGACAACGGCGGTCGCGAAAACTATCACAACCTTCTTAGCTATGTAAGAAAATACATAGACAAAAAAATTATCTATGCTTCTGAACCCGGAAAGGTGGTAGAACGTGTTTACGGACTACTCTATCACGCCGACCCAAACCGTCCCGACGACGAGGACAAACAGTTTAATTCGTTGGCAGAATATAACAAATTCCTAAAAGAAAAAGGACTTTGGAAAGCCAATGCACCCGCTATCATCATAACAGGAAGTATGGGCGAGCCTAAAGAACTAATAGCAGAGTTAGAGAAAACTGGCAATATGGTGTATCCAGTGAACTCTATTCAGCAGTTTGTAGAGGCACATCACGCCGACAGCATTAAGGTTTCAGCTATCATTAATATGGCACACGGACGCTTAGGCGATGCTTTCGTAGACTATTTGAAGCGTGTTGATGTTCCATTATTCGCTCCGCTGAACGTAAATCAGCAGGAAAAGAAGTGGGAAAACGACAAGATGGGCATGAGCGGAGGCTTCCTTTCGCAGAGCATAGTTACTCCAGAGATTGACGGAGCCATACGTCCGTATGCCCTTTTCGCACATTATGTAGGCAAAGACGACCTTGAATACGTTGCTGCAATGCCCGAACGGCTCGGCTCTTTCGTGCAAACTGTAAACAACTACATAGCTTTAAAGCACAAGCCAAATAGCCAAAAGCGAGTTGCCATATACTATTATAAAGGTCCGGGACAGAACGCTTTAACCGCAGGAGGTATGGAAGTGGGACCTTCGCTCTACAATTTGCTGGTGCGTTTAAAGCACGAAGGCTATAACGTAGCGGGCTTACCAGATTCGCCAGAGGGCTTAATGCAAGCCATACAAAGGCAAGGAGCAGTGTTCAACCTATATGCTAAAGGAGCGTTCGACGACTTTATGAAGAACGGAAAGCCTGCTCTTGTAACCAAAAACCAATACGAAAGTTGGGTGAAAAAGACACTCCGACCAGAGAAATACCAGGAAGTGGTGAAGGCAAACGGCGAGTTTCCAGGCGAATATATGTCTACTCCCGATGGAAAACTAGCTGTTGCACGTGTTCAGTTCGGCAATATTGTGTTGCTTCCACAGAACGCTGCAGGCTCAGGAACCAATGCTTTCCAAATTGTTCACGGCACTAACGCAGCTCCACCACATACATATATTGCTTCGTATTTGTGGACACAATATGCCTTTAAAGCCGATGTGCTGATACATTTTGGCACACACGGCAGTCTCGAATTTACTCCAAAGAAGCAGTCTGCCCTAAGTAATCTCGACTGGCCAGACCGTTTAGTGGGCACACTACCACACTTCTACCTTTACACTATCGGCAATGTTGGCGAAGGACTAATAGCCAAACGCCGTTCGTATGCCGGACTACAGTCGTATCTTACACCACCTTTTATGGAGAGCGGAATGCGTGGAGCTTACGCCGAACTGACCTCTAAACTGAAACTTTACAACCAGAACATTGGCAAAAACAAGGCTTTATTGCAACAAACATCGCTTGCAATAAAAGCCATTGTGGTGCGTTTGGGCTTCCATCGCGACCTTGGTTTAGACAGTATACTTACCCGTCCGTACACAGAAGAGGAGATAACGCGCATCGATAACTTTGCTGAGGAACTCTCAAACGAGAAGATTACAGGACAACTTTATACTTTAGGCGTGCCTTACGAGACCGCACGCATCAACAGTAGTGTACTTGAAATGTGCACAGATCCCGTAGCTTACTCGCTGTTTACACTCGATAAGGTACGCAAAAAAGCCACCGAAGCCTTGCTAAAACACCGTTCAGAGTTCAACAGCCGCTACCTTTACCCTGCCAAAGCATTGGTTCAGTCGCTCATAAATAGTTCGGCTGAAGTGTCAGATGCCTTTGTTTGCAAAGTAGGACATCTATCTCCAGACGACATTAAGCGTGCCCACAAGATATACGATGACCTTAATGCACCATCGGATATGATGAGTATGATGATGCGAATGGGCTCTATGAGCAAGAAAAACAAAGGCGGAAAGGGTATGCCAATGGGTATGGGAATGGCTAAAGGTATGGGCAAAATGCCGCCAGAAATGGCAAAAGCTATGTCGAAAGGCAAACCAATGCACGCCAAACAAGGAGGTATGCCACCAATGGGACACCCCGGAAAGATGCCAAAAGGTATGGGAAAGAAACCTGAAAATATGGGCGGACACCCCACAACAAAGGGTAAACAAATGCCACAAATGGGCAAACCAATGGGCGGAAAGGCTATGCAAGGAATGCCTAAGAAGGGTATGGCTGGCATGGCTGCTATGATGAAAGACAAGAAGAAATCGTATTCTAAAGAAGAAAAAGACTTTGCTTTTGCGGTAAGAGAACTGGAACGAACGCTCAAAAACATAGCAAAATACAAGCAATACCTTCTTATTAGTCCGCAAAACGAGCTCGAAAGCATCATCAATGCTATGAATGGAGGCTACACTGCCCCCTCTCCCGGCGGCGACCCTATAGTTAATCCGAACACATTGCCTACCGGACGCAACCTGTTTGGTATAAATGCAGAGTCTACACCAAGCGAAGCTGCATGGGAAAAAGGTAAACAATTGGCACAAAACACCATCGATTTGTATAAGCAACGCCACAATGGTGCAATGCCACACAAGGTTAGTTACACGCTATGGAGTGGCGAATTTATAGAAACAGAAGGGGCTACCATCGCTCAAGTGCTATATATGCTGGGCGTAGAACCCGTGCGCGACTCGTTCGGAAGGGTAAGCGACCTGCGCTTAATCCCATCTAAAGAGTTGGGACGAAAGCGTATTGACGTTGTAGTACAGACCTCTGGACAGCTCAGAGACCTTGCTGCATCGCGTCTTTTCCTAATTAATAAGGCGGTGGAGATGGCTGCTAACGCCAAAGACGATGTGTTTGAGAACGAAGTTTCTATTGGTGTGAAAACTGCAGAACGCCATCTTACAGAGAAAGGAGTATCGCCTAAGGAGGCACGAAAGCTAGCTTCGCAACGCATTTTCGGTGGAATGAACGGCAATTATGGCACTGGCATACAAGCAATGGTTATGAGTGGCGACCGCTGGGAGAAGCAAGAGGACATTGCAAACACCTATATTAACAACATGGGAACCTTCTATGGCAGCGAGAAAGACTGGGAACAGTATAACAAATATGCTTTCGAGGCTGCTCTAACGCGTACCGATGTGGTGGTGCAACCACGCCAAAGCAACACGTGGGGGGCATTAAGCTTAGACCATGTATATGAGTTTATGGGTGGATTGAACCTCGCTGTACGGCAAGTAACGGGCAAAGACCCTGATGCTTACCTAAGCGATTATCGCAATACACATAACGTTCGCATGCAAGAAGTGAAGGAAGCCATAGGCGTTGAGAGCCGTACCACCATTCTAAACCCTGTATATATAAAGGAAAAAATGAAGGGTGGAGCAAGCGCAGCTGGTGGTTTTGCAGAGATTGTAGAGAATACTTACGGCTGGAATGTTATGAAACCGAAGGCGATAGACAAAGAATTGTGGGACGATATATACCGTGTGTACGTGCAAGACAAGTACAAACTGGGCACAAAAACATTCTTTGAACAGAAAAATCCAGCAGCTTTGCAACAGATTACAGCCGTTATGCTCGAAACTGTACGTAAAGGAATGTGGAAAGCAACACCTCAGCAGGTGGCTGATATTGCCAAATTGCATGTAGAATTGGTTAAGAAATACAAGCCATCGGGCTCTTCTTTCGTTACCGATAATGCCAAACTACGCAAGTTTATAGCATCTAAAGTTTCGCCAGAACAGGGCAAAGACTATCAACAACAGATAGAACAGGTGCGCAATTCGGCTGCCAATGCCGACAAGGGTACTGTTATGAAACGCGAAGATATGTCGCAAAAGGTTGAAAAACATTCTCCGCTGCTTAGCAAAGGTCTTGTTATTGGTGGTGCAGTGTTGCTCTTTGTAGCTTTAGTAGTATTCATTGTGCGCCGCCGTCGTAATACGAATGCAGAATAAATGAATAATGGAAACCATAGTATACATACTATTTATGCTTGTTTGTTTCAGCTTTTTGCTGAAACAAACTTTCGTAAATACTTTGCAACTTAGTATTACTGCGGTGGCAGCAATGGTGTTTACAGGCTTCGCTTGGCACGTTGCCATCTTGCAATCGTCCACAGAAATAGCTGCATGGTTGGCAAATACAAACTTGGTTCGCGATATTTCTGTGGTGCTAAACATAGACGTTCTCTTGTCTATGGCATTCTGCTTGCTGGCTGCAAACATCAAAATTGGAGAACACGTAGGGCACAAAGCTCGCTGGCTATATGCCTTTTTACGGTTCTTTCCTGGCATTATGATTGTGCCAACTCTATTTGCTTTGCTTGTTGAAACCATATTTATGTTTCCGGGCGAAGACTTCTCGCTCATTGCTTGGACGCTTGGCGGTGTGTTCTGTGTGGCTATTTTGCTGCTCACATACACCATAAAGCGGTTGCTTCCCGAAACTTTCTTACGCTTAGAACTACTTTTTCTCTGCAATTTGCTCATTGCTTTGGTGGGCATAGTGGCTACAGTGAATGGCAAAACTGCCGTTGTGGGAACCGACAGCACAAACTTTGGTGCCCTCGCAGGTACACTTGCTTTGGTTGTTGTGGTTGGCATTGTGGGAATGTTGTGGCAACGTTGGCACACCAAACGGCAAATGAAACAGTTAGAATAACACACACACGTTGCACAAAAAACATTTAGGCGCAACACATAATAAATAAGAATATAAAACAATAATACATTATGAACTACATTACAGACATACTCTACTGGATTTCTTCAGGACTTCTTGTACCCGTAGTCCTACTTCTCATCTTCTTCTTTTTGCGGTCGTTGTTGCTCTTGGGCGGCTTCTTCAGTCAGTATCTCACTATGCGCAAGAGTGGCATAATGCTACAAAAAGAGGTAAAACAACTCTCTTCCAACAACCTTTCTACACTTGCAGAACGACTACCAAAAGGCAAATTGCCCGTTGTAACCTGCATTTCTAAAATGTTAGAAAACCGTAACAGTCCTGCAAAAGTTACCTTTTTGCTCGACGAATACGAGTGTATGGTGGAGCGAGAGCTTGAAACGCCAAAGATGTTTACTAAAATGGGACCAATGTTAGGACTTATGGGCACGCTCATTCCTATGGGTCCGGCTCTCGTTGGCTTATCTTCTGGCGACATTGCATCTATGGCTTACAACATGCAAGTGGCATTTGCAACCACCGTAATAGGCTTGTTTGCTGGCGGAATAGGCTTTGTAGTAAAGGCAGTTAAGCAGCGTTGGTATCGCAGAGATATGGGAATGCTTAACTATATTGCCGATATGTTAGACGAAAACCGCAACAAACAACTATGAGAAGACGACAAATTAAATTTGAACACGACGAGGACGACGATCCAATGAGTGTTGTTAGCAACCTCTTCGATGCGGCAATGGTGTTTGCGGTGGCACTTATGGTGGCGCTTGTTACCCACTATAAGATGACAGAAATGTTTAGTACGGAGAACTTTACCGTGGTAAAGAATCCGGGAAAGCAGAATATGGAGATTATTTCGAAGAAAGGAAAGCAGATAGAACGCTACACTCCATCGAAAAATCAGGACGCTAAATCGAGCAATAAAGGTAAGCGTGTGGGCACAGCCTACCAGCTTGAGAATGGCGAAATTATATATATTCCAGACGAATAACCACACTGGCAACACACACAACAATATTGTTGTTTTTTAAAAACCCCCTTTTTGCAATGCAAAAGTATGGTTTTTGGCGTTCAAAAACCACCTTTTTGTAATGCAAAAAGGGGGGTTTACGTATAGTAAAATATCCAGCATACACCGCACAAACCATTTATCGTGTGCAAAATGTATGGCAACAAACAGTCCGCAAGGCGTAGGGGACCGATTCATCGCGCCCGTTTTTCAATCCAAACCAAATGGTTTTGATGTGCCGAAATGATGCGAAACGCAACGCCATTTTATGCAATTATGTGGGTGCGATACAATGAATTGCAATATCAACGATGGGAATATGCAATGCCATTTGGTGGGTGTTCGTGGACGCGGGCACGATAAATCGGCCCCTACGCCTACGGAATGGACGTGGAAAAATATATCAACAAACAATCACGTAATATCCATTTATTGCGCAAATGTATGGCAGCGAACATTCCGTAAGGCGTAGGGGCCGATTCATCGCGCCCGTTTTCCAATCCAAACCAAATGGTTTTGATATATCGAAATGATACGAAACGCAACGCCATTTCGTGCAATTACGTGGGTGCGATACAATGAATTGCAATATCAACGGTGGGAATATGCAACGCCATTTTGTAGAATTATGTGGGTAGGGTATGATGAATTGCGATGCCAACGGTGGGAATATGCAATGCCATTTGGTGGGTGTTCGTGGACACGGGCACGATAAATCGGCCCCTACGCCTACGGGGTGGACGTGGAAAAATATATCAACAAACAATCACGTAATATTCATTTTTTGCGCAAATGTATGGCAACAAACATTCCGTAAGGCGTAGGGGCAGATTCATCGCGCCCGTTTTTCAATCCAAACCAAATGGTTTTAATGTAGCGAAATGATGCGAAACGCAACGCCGTTTCGTGATTATTCGGGCACACAGCCACCATAAATAGGCAAAAACATCTACGAAACAAAGCTATCAAAAAGAGGAAACGAGTATAGCTAAGTTATTGTTTTTTAACTAATCGGATTTGCAATTACAAGAAAAAAATAGTTTCTTTGCCATTCAATAAAGTATTTTTTTAACAATACAGAAACAGCACTCGACACACTAAGTGCACGTTGGTTGAAAATAAACACCAAACGAAGGTATATTGAAAAGACATTCCAAGCAAAGCCAATAAGCCGAGCAAAAACTGCAAAAGCAGTAATAAAACAAAGGAATATAACAACTGAAGAATTTTAGAAGAGCTATAACTTTATGAGAAAATTTCTACTTTTGATGATTGCAACATGCTGTTTAACAACAACAATGTATGCACAAGACAATTGGAAAATGAGGGTAACAATGAAGTCGGGAGAGGTTAAAGACTTCCCTTGCGACGATGTTAAAGACGTAACCTTCAGCAATACAAATAGCAATAGCTACCATGCCGATGTGGCTGTAACTAACACTTACAACATATATTACGGCTCTGTATCCGACGAATTGGCAGCTTACACCCTACACCTTTGCGATGGAAAGCTATCGAAAGGTGGCTTACCAACCGAGATTAATAAGCACGATATAAGGGTAACTGTACTTGCTAAGCCTTCGTTAAACCCAAATAGCGCAGCCTTAACAAGCGGAAACTATACGCTTGTAGATAATACTGACGAGGCTGGAGTGTACAACAAACAAAGCGTTTACATAGAAACTAATAAGCTGAATGCCAACGGACAGGTGGACGGTTTCCTAGATTCGCTTACCGTTTGCAACCTTAAGGTGGAACAACGACCTAACGGAACATACAACTTGCTACTGGAAGGCGAACTAAAAGAACACGGAAAAATACGCTTTACATACGATGGCAAGCTCGATTTTGTAAACAAAGACCCTGACACAGGCTACCAAAGCATTACAGAAAATGTAGACTTTAAACCAAAAAGTATGTCGGGACGATATGTAAGAGCTACCGATTCGTATTGCGATTACTCCATTACTTTCTTGAATTGCGAGACCGATGCAGAGGGATTTATAGTAGGAGCAGGCGAGTATTTGAACCTTGTGCTGCTAACAGAATATAAAGTTCCAATGGACATAAACACCATTGTGGGCACCTACAGCGTAGTTATGCCAGTTACAGGAGCTGTTTACGAACAAGGAAAATTCATTGGAGGCACTATGTTTAAGCGTGGAAACACCACCTATCCAGTGGGTTCGTACTACAAAGAGTTTGACGGACAGGGCGGCGAAGCATTCGGATTGTTCAACGGAGGCACTATAACCGTTACACAAAACAATGGCGATATCACTTTCAAAGGCAACTGGACTACACCCGAAGGCAAGAATGTGAAGATGGACTACACGGCAAATGTTAGCAACATTATAGACCAATCGCAACAGCAAACAAGTGCTAACGCCAACCAGAAAACAAACATTGGTAAAGCCAACTATACCAAAACAACACTGCGCACCAACATTAACGATGTGCAAAATGCTGGCAACAGTATATTGATGATTAAGAACTAAACCTAACTTCGAGCTTCTGCTATCTCACACAACCATAAGGAAGGCGAGGTAGCAAGCTCTCTTTTTGCTATCGCCTTAGGCATTAAGGCTTTAGAGAACAAGCCAAACACCAATATAAAAAGCGCATTTTTGTATTGTAAAAATACAATTTTTAGTTCGCAAAAATTGCGCTATTGATGAAAAGAAAGTACACATACGCTTAGAAAAATATACGTTTTTGATTAAAGAAGAATGTACGAGTGTTCATAAAAAGAGTACATTATTCCAAAAAGAAATGCTAAAGCCGTTTGGTCTTAGCATTTTCTTTTATAGAACAAAAACCATTTTAAGCACAAAAAATATTAGAAAATACACCCACGAATACACAACAAGCATATCGCAAAACACCCATATTTGTTGCGCCAAATATTCACATTCAAATACGAAATATATTGCTACCAATTTGCAACAACATAACATTCAAAAAACAAAAACCATACTTTTGCAATGTAAAAACCATACTTTTGCACGCCAAAAAGGGGTTTTTTACACGCCAAAAAACCCCTTTTTGTTTTTCGTTAGTATAACAAACACGTTGTTAATGTGTTACGAATATTCCGTGAAATGGTTGCGAACACTCCACAACAACGCAACGCACACACTGCTATTTTGGGGTAAATATAAAAAAGGGACCCCATAAATGGAATCCCTTTAACTGCAAACCGTCTGCCATAACCATTGCAAACAGATTGCAACAATGCCACAAACGCCCTCGTTCTATTGTTTTTTTACAAAGCACAAGAGCCTCAGGCGCGCTGTGGTTTTAGTAAGAACGTGCTATAATAACACGGTGTTTAGCTGGCTTTCCGCTCACCATGTCCACGCCTTCGGTCTGTTCGAACATAAAAGGAACACACCGAATGGTAGCCTGAGTGTCTTCTTTTATCTTTGCTTCTGTCTCTTCTGTGCCGTCCCAATGGCATAAGAAGAAGCCACCATCCTTAATTCGCTCTTTAAATTCATCGTAGTTATCACACTCGTATATATGTTCGTTGCGGAAGTTGAGTGCCTTTTGATAGATGTTAGCCTGAATATCGTCAAGCAATTTCTCTATTCTTTCAACAATTCCATCGAACGAAACGTTTTCTTTTTCTAAGGTATCGCGGCGCATTATCTCTACCGTGTTGTTCTCTAAGTCGCGTCCTCCCATTGCCAAACGCACAGGAACGCCTTTAAGTTCGTAGTCGGCAAACTTAAATCCTGGTCGTTTGTTGTCGGCATCGTCATACTTTACGCTAATGCCAAGCTGTCTAAGCTGTTCAACAACTGGCTTTAGCTTTGCCGAAATGGCAGCTAATTGCTCGTCGCCCTTAAATATTGGCACAATAACAACCTGTATTGGAGCAATCTTTGGAGGTAGAACCAACCCGTTATCATCGGAGTGTGCCATAATAAGAGCCCCTATAAGGCGTGTGCTTACCCCCCACGATGTAGCCCAAACATATTCTGGTTTGTTATCTTTATTTAGGAAAGTAACATCGAACGACTTAGCAAAGTTCTGTCCAAGGAAGTGCGATGTGCCGCTCTGCAGTGCCTTTCCGTCTTGCATCATAGCCTCTATGGTGTATGTATCTAATGCTCCTGCGAACCTTTCGGTAGCACTTTTCACTCCCTGCACCACAGGAACGGCGAGCCAATGTTCGGCAAAGTCGGCATAAACTTTAAGCATTTGTCTTGCTTCTTCCTCTGCTTCCTCTCGTGTTGCGTGGGCTGTGTGTCCCTCTTGCCATAGAAATTCGGAGGTACGAAGGAATGGTCGGGTACGCATTTCCCACCTCATTACGTTGCACCACTGGTTGCACATTAATGGAAGATCCCTATATGAGTGTATCCAATTGCGGTAGGTGTTCCATATAATGGTCTCGCTTGTTGGTCGAATAATAAGTTCTTCGTCTAGTTTTGCTGCAGGGTCTACCTCTACTCCACCCTCTTTTTCGTTAGCACGGAGCCGATAGTGGGTAACCACAGCACATTCTTTGGCAAATCCTTCTACGTGTTCGGCTTCGCGAGAAAGGAAACTTTTTGGAATAAGAAGTGGGAAATAGGCATTTTGTGCGCCTGTTTCTTTAAACATTTTGTCTAACTGTGCCTGCATCTTTTCCCATATAGCGTAGCCGTAAGGCTTTATTACCATACAGCCTCTAACGGGCGATTGCTCTGCTAAATCGGCCTTTACAACAAGGTCGTTGTACCATTGCGAATAGTTTTCTGCCCGTTTGGTAAGGTGTTTTAATTCTTTTGCCATAATATATACTATCTTTTTCTATGTCGTCTTTATAGGCAAATTCCCTAACTAAATAGGCAATTCCCCATTGTTTGAATAACTTTATCAGCGTAATTTTGTGCAAAATTACAAAAAAATGTTGGCAAACGGCACTTCAAAATAAAAATAGTTGTATCTTTGTTGCGGTGCCAGTGCATTAAGATGGCACTGGTTTTGCAGGATAACAATTATGTGTTGTTTCGCTTAAAAAGAATGTAATGTGCTATTAAACCGTATGTATGATGTGCGCATACATATTGTGCAATATGCCAGAACATATATATTAGAATTTTAAAACATATAAAATTATACGCATTATGAAGAGTTTAAAAACAATAACAGCCGCACTTTGTGTAGCTACACTTGTGTCTAGTTGTGCAACAAATCAAGGAACTTACAGTGCCGGAGGTGCCGGAGCAGGTGCTGTTCTCGGGGGTATCGTGGGCAACATTATAGGTAAAAACACCAAAGGAACTGCTATTGGTGCTGCCATTGGTGCCGCTGTAGGTGCTGGAACTGGTGCTTTAATTGGTAGACACATGGACAAAGTAAAGCAACAAACCCAAGCACAGGTAGACAATGCTAAGGTTGAAACTGTGAAAGATGCCAATGGTTTAAGTTGCGTAAAGGTTACTTTCGACTCTGGTATCTTGTTTGCTACCAACAGTTCAGACCTTAATGCATCGGCAAAACACGACCTTACGAAGTTTGCTGGTGTACTTAGACAGAACAGCGACTGCGATGTTGCCATTCAAGGATATACCGATGCATCGGGCAACGACAATATTAACATTCCGCTTTCAGAGCGTCGTGCCAAAGCCGTTTCAAGCTATTTGCGTTCGCAAGGTGTGTCTTCTGGACAGATTCGCACAGTAGAAGGTCTGGGAAGTTCTAACCCTATAGAGAACAAACGCGTTAGTCAGGCTAACCGAAGAGTAGAGGTTTACTTGTATGCATCTCAAGAAATGATTAATAAAGCCAATAATGGCACCTTGTAAAAAGATGCCTTATTTTTGATTAAACTTAACTACCGCTAAGACGTGTTCCGTAAATGGAGCACGTCTTTTTGTGTATATAACATTCTAATAGCCACACATTTACAACCTGAATATACCACAAACTCCCACGAAACACGTAGCGAACAATCCGTCAGGCGTAGGAAACCGATTCTTCGCGCCCGTATCCTTACATTATCAAATACGCATTTTCGTTTCATCATACACGTGTTTCCACATTATTAAATATGCGTTTCCCTCCACCATTTTGTGGGTGTATACGTATATGCAAATACCAAAAAATTGTGCTTACACGTACACTTGTAACTCGCTATGGCACAACAACATACATAAAATGCCTACTTTCGCATTGTAAAAACCATACTTTTGCGTTATAAAAACCCCCTTTTTGCACGCCAAAAACCATACTTTTGCCCTGCAAAAACCCCCTTTTTGGTTGATGCCTATATTGCTCTTATAAAACACTAAACATTCGGCTATAAAATATTTCTACCAAAACCATAAAACACTGCTCACAATATGGCTACACACACTACACATTACGGCATATACACAACAACCGTTTGGCACAACTTTATTGTACCCTCCCATTGCACACAACCACAAAACGCATAATGAATTGTGCCACTATTATGCACACTTTTTGTAGCATTTATTATATTTCTACCCCATTTTCTTTGACATTAAAATTATTTATAGTATCTTTGCCGAACCTAAATACCGATTCATATAAGTCGAATTTAAACAATGTAGCCCTATATATAATAAGGTGTAAATTCTATTACGGAACAACAAAAAGAGAGAACGCAAACGGTGCAAAAGGCACCACAGCAAAACATATCCGTAGGAAAAACGGTTTATAAAGGCTACCAGAACGCTCATAAAGTATATACATTAATTTCAAACAATAAGCAAAAATGAGAAAAATCTACTTACTGATGTTTGCCCTAATGCTGTGTTTTAGCATGGCAAATGCGCAAGTTATCGAGGGCACGGTACTAAAATCGTGGGACGGAGCCAGTGGTTCTATCGAGATTCCTGCCAATGTTACCGAGATAGCAGATAACTGTTTCTACTCGCCAGCCGAGGAAGATCCAGACACTTGGGAGGTTATTGGCGAAGAAAAGAGTAACACCAACATTACAAACATTAAGCTAAACAATGTAAAAAAAATAGGCAAGAATGCCTTTAAAGGGTGTTCTAACATTGAAAGTATAGATGCACCGAATGTAGAAATAGTGGGCGACGAAGCCTTTGCACGGTGCGAAAAACTTGCAACATTGGCTCTTCCAAACATTAAAAATGTGGGAGTAGATGCCTTTCAAGGCTGCGAACAACTAAAAGAAATAGCGTTAGGAAAAAGCCTTACTACCATTTCGGGTAGCTCGTTTAAGAACTGTAAGTCGCTAACAACCATATCTATAGAAGATGGCGGAGGCTATAAAGCTTTGCAAAATGCCATTATCAGTCCAAACAAAACATTGGTTTATATTGCCGGACAAGCCAAAGAAATAAAGCTAACTGCCGACGAATGTACTGCCATTGGCGACTATGCAATGTACAACAACACAAATATTGCAAAAATAAACCTACCCGGCGTTAAAACCATAGGTAAGGCTTGCTTTACGGGTTGCAGTGCTTTGGCAGAACTGTTAGTACCCAATTTGGTAAGCGTAGACACCAATAGCTACATTACATGGAGTGGTGTGGCATCGCTAAATGTGGTAGATATTCACCTAAGCAACAACTTTGTGTCGTTCGGAGCTACCGAATTTGCTGATAAAAGCTCCACAACCATTTACGTAGCTAACGAAAACGTAAAGGAAAAACTACAGCAAAAGTTTAAGAAATGCCAAATAGTAATAGGCGAACCACTGTCTACCGAGAAGTTTAAAGTAAACTATAGCATCACAAATATAGAGATTGATGGTAAGAAAATAGGCGAAATTGAAGCGTGGACAAATGGTGCACGCAACTTCGAAACAGGTACAGACATACCCAAAGGCAATAGCGTTTCGGTAATGGTAACACCATACGGCGGCTACAAAATAGACAAATGGGAAGTGAATGGCAAGTTGGCAGCACCCGAAAATCTACGTCCCTCATCGTCAATAAATGGCGAAATATGGTCGGTTAATCACATTTCAGAAGCATTAAACATAGTAGTTACACTTACAAAAGAGGCAGAAGGAGACATTATTTTCTTTAAAAGTAAAGAGCCAAACTTTGGAAGTGTTACCTGCACAGTGGTAGAAACAGAACAGAAAATAAATAGTGCCGAAAAGGTAAAGAAGGGTACTAAGCTCCGCTTCGAGGCATTTCCAAACGAAGGATACCACGTTACACAGTGGTATAAGCTTGGCAAAGAAACCGTAACAGATGCTGAAGGACATACAAAAACCATCGATCAGTATCTGCCTATCGCAGGTTTCGACAACGCTACAGTATACGAATGCAACGCAGAAGATGCCTTAGACATACTCGTAGACTTCGATCGCGAACAAGGAAAGCATATTGTTAGCTTCAAATCGCTTAACAATGAAACTGGCGAACTCACAGCTTCGGTAGACGGAACTGCCATTTCTACAGGCACAGTAGTGGCACATGGCGCAACAGTAGTGTTCACAGCGCACCCCAAAGAGGGCTATGTTGTAGACAGTTGGCTACTTAACGAAAGCGAAATAAAGGGCGAAAAGGGACTTACTTACACCATTCCCGACCTGAAAGAAGACGTTACTGTGTGGCTGGTTTGTAGCAAACAAACAGAAGAAACCGAACATAAAGCCGAAATAAAAGACGGTCATCTCATCTCGTGGAAGCCAAAAGGCAAGGCTATAACCCCAGAAGGAGTAGAGTATATAGATAACAACGCATTGCAAGCTGCCACAGAACTCGAATCGTTTCATATAACAAAAGACGTTAAAAGCATAGGCGAACTGGTGTTTTTGTTCTGCACTCAGCTCACCGAAATCACGGTAGACCCTGCCAACAACTACTTTACATCGGTAGACGGAGTATTGTATAGCAAAGACAAAACACGCTTAATGGCTTATCCTCCGGGCCGTTCGGGTGCGTCATACGAGATTATTCAGAGCGCAACAAGCATAAAACCAGGTGCGTTTGCATTGGTTCCAGCGCTTCTTGGTGTAACTGTGGCTAAGGGAAACACGGCTCTACGTGCCAACAAAGGCGCACTCTACACGCGCAATATGCTCACTTTGCTCTATCAACCTACCATTCCACAAACTGCACCGGGTACAGATAAGCTCGCACTAAACGAGGGATTGGAAACCATTGCCCGCTATGCTTTGGCATACAACCATACTGTTACAGAGATAACACTACCTGGTTCGCTTAAAACTATCGAGGCTAATGCACTCTCAAACAATCCTAACTTGAATGGAATAAAGTGGGAAGAGGGTGTTGAACCTGAACTTGAAACCATTGGAGATTCGGCTTTTTACCACAACGGACAGTTGGCAATGCTACAGCATATCCCATCTTTAAAAACACTGGGAGCAGGTGCTTTCATTAAAAATGCTAACCTTGTGGAGGTTCATATACCTGCAAACTGCACCATAGGAGATAGAGCTTTCTTTGAATGTTTGGCACTTCAGAACGTCTATTCGTATAGTATTACACCGCCAGCTGTAGCCGACGATGCTTTCAATTCTATATATTATCTTGACGATGCTGTGCTACACGTAGACCAAAATGCGGTAGAAGCCTACAAAAAAGCCGATGGCTGGCGACACTTTAAGCACTTTGCCACCGATATTGTTACTGCAATTAGCTCTACAAAGGTTGCTACAAACAGTGCCGTTCGGGTTATAGCACAAAGCAATGGCTACACCATCGAGGGGCTGAATGCTCAACAACGCTACACGCTTTGCACTGTTTCGGGTGTGCAAATAGCTACTGGCGTAGCCAACGAAGGTAGTTTGTTTATACCTGTTAAGCGCAATCAGGTGTACATTCTGCACATTTCGGGCGATAAAACCTACAAACTGTTCTAACAAAAGTATTCAGTTTAGCACATAAAACACAAGAGAGAAGCAAACATCATGGGGTTGCTTCTCTCTTTTTTTTATCTGTCTTGATGTACGAAATATTACGAATTGCAATGCCAATGGTGGAAAATCGCAACGCCATTTGGTGGGTGTTCGTGGATACGGGCACGATAAATCGGCCCCTACGCCTACGG
>FLSB01300028.1_pt1 | contig 35955 bp, 31 predicted proteins | sample 1550551 | NCBI WGS metagenome assembly FLSB01 (sample SAMEA4031774, study PRJEB14383) | metagenome | biome: human; feature: oral; material: saliva | place: Philippines | collected 2014 | reverse complement strand
CATAAACTCTTCCTCCATATTTGTTTATATATAGGAAGATATAACCTCATTTTAATCAGTAATTACAAGGGTTAATTGATGTTTTTACCCACACTTTTTGTCCACCCTCAAACTTCTCCAGAAAAAGATTAAACCCTTATAACACTAGTAAATATCTAGTGTTATAAGGGTTTTCACACACACTTTTTGTCCTATAAGCCGATATTTCCGTCAGTAACTAGCACAAAAAAAGGAGGGGCGCCACCCTCCTTTTTTGTTTGCGTGAAAACGTGTCACACATTGGTTTCCTTTGTCACTTATTATATTACACAATTTACCATTATTTGTAAATAGTTAGTGATTGTTATAAAAAAGCAGGGTTGTCGCCCTGCTTTTTCATTTTCCGTGCAACATATTGAACGCATTAACTTCCTTGCTATATACTACATGATTATTTAACGTTTGTAAATGATGCAATCTATGTATACAATGATTCATAAGAACATTAATAAAACTATAATGTACATGTATATAAGCAATAGGGAGCAGGATACGATGACAAGCGAACAGGAATGGGAACAAGTGTTACAAATCAAAACTACAGGCCGTGATGATAGCCGTTCGGATGCAGAGCATCATCCATATGAGCCAACGGATTATTGTGTTCTTGAACGCCTTGCCAATAGTGGTTATATTACGAAACAAAATACCCTCATCGATTACGGCAGTGGCAAGGGCCGCGTTAGCATATTTATGGCTAATCAGACGCGGTGCCATTCCATCGGTATCGAATACGACGAACGTCTATATGAACGTGCCATCGTAAATGGTGAAAGCCCAGCTACCAAGAACCGTGTATCCTTTGTTCTCGGCGATGCGGCTACCTTTACATTGCCAGATAACGCAGATCGGTGCTTTTTCTTTAACCCCTTTGCACTGCATACCATTAAACGTGTACTAGGTAATATATTTGATTCTCTATATCATCACCCAAGAGAAATTTTACTATTCTTCTACTATGTTAACGAAGAAGTAGAAAACTTCTTAAATAACCACGTGCGCCTTGAAGCAGAAGAACTTATACAATGCGATGATTTATTTCAAGAAACTGATGAAAAAGAACGTATATTGGTATATAGGGTGAATGTGTTTTAGAAATATTTAATTATCTATATATTTCGTTTTATCTATTCTTCTAGATAAGTGTATAAAGTCATTATATAATCTAATTGTTACTACTCCATTCTGGTAACAGAAAGGAGGTGAAAACATTGCCGGAGATATTAATTTCCTTTTTTATATCTATCATAGCAAGTATAGTTTCATATTATATTTGCAAGTGGCTGGATAGATAGTTTAGTTAGTAACCAGCACAATAAAAAATAGCAGGGCTGCCACCCTGCTATTTTTTTCGTATGAAAACATTGCCTCATACTAATTTCCTTTGTTACTCATAGAATAGCATGATATAAAAGGATAGTCAAATTTTACGTACTTTCACTAAAACACGCAGAAAATCCGCATATTTTCTGATATAATAATAGATTAGAGAGTATAAAAATTTATTTTTCTATTCACCATGGTATGTATTGATTCGTAATGATTAATCGTAGTGATTAGGGCTGAGTATATACCATAAAGGAGGAACGTATGGAACGCGTATCAGCAAGTCTTATTGAAGAAGTTCGCAATGCCTTAGTGGAGCGTTATAATCGTGATCAAGAAATTCAGCAAATGATTGAGGAAATCGGTGCTGAGGAAGGTCTTAATGAAAAAGAATTGTCTGTTATTTACCAAGCCTATTTAGAGGTTAAGGAACGCATGCAATATACGGCGAATTTGATGGAATTGTGGAATCAAATTGAGGTCGTTCAGGACCGCATGAGTATGCTTAATTCTTATGAAAGCTTGGAACGCGATTTGTTTGGCGATGTTCTTTCCTTTGATAAACCGATGGGCTATGGTGCGTCGAATCAAGACAATTTAGATTATGCAATGGAGCAAATTAAGTTACAAGATATAGATACTGAGCTCGAAAATATTGAAATGGCTAAGGATTATTTAATTAATAAGAAAGATAGCGATAGTAACAAGAAGGATATTGATCTTGCCAAGGAATATCCGATCGATGATCAAGATGTTGTTTATTTTAATGAGAATTCAGCTAATAAGAAAACTACATCTAGTCGTGGTGACGGCAATGACGATGAGGACGATTTTGATGATGAAAGCGTATTAGACAGAGATATTCGCACATCTTTAGATCCTTATGATATGGTGAATTCTTTGTTGTACTCCAAACAATCTGGTGATGATACAACTAAAACCAAACAACAAAAGGAAATCGATAAGCTTATCAAAAAACAACTGAAACGCGTGGAAGAAGAATGGGCGAAGCTTTCAGGAAAAAACGCTAAAAAAGATAAGAAAAAGAAAGATAAAAAGAAAGACAAAGATACAAAGAAGGACAAAAAAGACAAGCAGTCTAAGAAAGAGTCCGAATTAGTAAAGGAATCTAAGAAGTCCAAGAAGGATAAAGAGTCCCAAAAAAGTAAGAAGGACAAGGATTCTAAAAAAGATAAGAAAAATAAGGATGCTAAGAAGGATAAAAAGGCTAAGAAATTAGAAAAAGCCTTGAAGAAAGAATCCAAAAAGTCCACAAAAAAGGACTAACCGTAGATTTCACAGATGACCACGGCCAGAAAGCTACGGATAAGGGCTGTGGAAAATGCAAGCGGTGCAAGGGACCGCGGTGTAAAAAGTATGTATAAGGGATAGTTTATAGGGTGAGTATTAAGAAAATATTGGGATTATAATAAGGTAAAATATAAAGGAATATATCATGGGTGAACAATTTTTCTTATCCCTCCAACAAAATATTAAATTATTTCTCTGGATGCCGATACTTTGTGCTATCTTTAGGGCTATCTTTATTGGTGTATATCATCCTTATGAAACATTAAAGGGCAAGGGAAAGATTATTCGTAAATGCTTTGCTTTTGGTTTTTGGTGGGGTATGGATATCAATGCATATCAGTTAGTGATTTTACTTGTTCTTGTTACGTTACCATTTTTGCCTTTTCCAGGCTATTATATGACAGCAGCTATAGTCCTTAATACAATAGTGAGTTGTATTATTTATGCTGCCTTTGCTGGTAAAATGCAGTTTTATAAGCATTTTAATGACACTTATAATTATATGTTGCACTATGGTAAACATGCGGATAAAAAAAATCTTATAGATATTTTCTTTAATCAAGATAAGGGCTGGTTGGTGCTTGCCGGATTTATTCCTGTAGCGGCTATAAGTTATGGTGCTAGCACATTATTGTCTGCTATTCCGTCCATTCCATATCCTCATTTTGAAAGTAATATCGTAGCTGGTGCTAGTGCCTTTGGATTCTTGGTACTTTATGTGGTGATGTATTATTGGCTTCATTATGGGGGGACTTTAAGTCATCGCAATAAACCAGAATGGGATGTGGTACCATCTATTGTTAAAGAAGATATTTTCTTTGCAAAGGCTACTATCGACGATTTAGAGGCTCTTAAATTGGTTCGTAAAACACCATTGACGGCAGCGCAAATGAAATCGGATGAGGAACTCGTAGAGGATGTAAATCATCTAATGCCGTGCAGTGATTGGCAAACTTTGGATAATCCATTATATGCTTTTAAGCGCGTTGCGGCTGGTGCTCGTATTGCTAAACCTAAGCATATTTTTTTGATTGTTGGTGAAAGCATTCCTCAGTGGTGCATGGATCCGTTGTATATGGATTTTAATATTTGCCCTGGACTACGTGCTTTTGCAGCAAATACACATACGGCTTGTGTGCCTAACTTCTTGCCTGCGGGTAATGTATCACGTCCATCTATTTCGAGTCTCATGAGCGGTATTTACGATAGTGGTCTGGAATTGAATGAAAAGGAAATCTTTTGGACCAATACATTGCCAACGGCTCTAGCAGCGCAGATGAAACGATTAGGCTATCAAACTATTTACTGGTATGGTGGCAATTCATCGAGTGGTAACTTTACAAAATACGGAAAGGCTCAAGGCTTTGATCGTATCGAAAATGCTACCGAATTTTGTGGACCTAATGCACCGCAAACATGGCTTGGTGTATATGATCACGTATTTTTAGAAGAGACAGCAAAACGCATTATTGAAATGGATGAACCGACATTTCATTTTGTATATACTACAACAAATCATGGTCCTTATAAATTAGAAGATAAGGATATAGATTTTAATCCTAAACGAGATTTACATGGGGTTAAAGAGGATATTATTAATCGAAAAGATGACAATAAAGGCCTTGCAATGTACAAATATTGTGATAAGGCAATTTTTGATTTTGTAGATACTATGAGAGATAAATATCCCGATAGTTTATTTGTAGTAACTGGTGATCATTCTGCTTTATTTGGAGAATTTAATAATACATCTTTTTTACAACGTGATTATACAGTTCGAGAAAAATATAATACAGTATTTTACATGCAACATCCTGAACTTTTACAAACATCACTAACTGCATCTATAGGTACACATTTGAGCATAATGCCAACTATTATAGAAGCTATTGCGCCGAAAGGTTTTGAATATTATGCATTGGTACCATCAGCATTTGAGGAACAACCAGATATTTATGTGACGCCATATCAATGGATTACCAATAATATGGTAGGCGATGTTCGTGAAGATTATGGACAATATCAAGAGTATATGGCAGACGAAGTTGAATACATTCGTCCTATTGATAATCATGCAAAAGAAGCTGATTATTGGCGTTCTTTGTCAGCGTGGTTAATGAGGTATTATACAAATAAAAAATAGGGGATATAAATGGCGACAGTAACAGTTATCATTTTAGCTAAAAATGAAGAACAAAATATTAGAGATTGTATTGAAACTGTACAATTTGCAGATGAAGTACTTGTTATTGATGATGGAAGTACTGATAAAACTATTGAAATTGCTGAATCTATGGGAGCTCGAGTTATACATCATGCCATGAATGGTGATTGGGGTGGTCAACAGACATTTGGTATTAAACAAGCTAAGTCTAAATGGATATTATTTTTAGATGCTGATGAACGTATTTCTAAAGAACTTGCAAACAATATAATAAAAGCTGTACAAAAAGATGAACCTAAGGCATTTTGGATGCAACGAAGAAATAAGTTTCATCATAACAAGGCTACACATGGTGTATTGCGTCCTGATTATGTATTACGTCTTATGCCTGCAGAAGGTAGTTATGTAGAAGGATATGTACATCCAGCAATTATAACACCTTATGAAGAAGATAAATTAAAAGGACCAATGTATCATTTTACTTATGATAATTGGCATCAGTACTTCAATAAATTTAATAATTATACTACTTTAGCTGCTGAAAAATATAAAGATGCAGGAAAATCCTGTTCTTTTATTAAAGATATTATGATTCGCCCAGCATGGGCTTTCTTTAAAGTTTATATTCTAGATAGAGGTTTTTTAGATGGAAAAATGGGATTTATTCTATCTGTGAATCACTATTTCTACACCATGATTAAGTATGTAAAGCTATACTATTTATTGAAATCTAATGGGAAACTATAATTTCTGAATAACAGACGAGTGTGAGTATGAGAAAGGAAGGACCACAATGCGCGTAGCCATTTTGGAAAGTATCATTATGCCTGCCGGTCATGAGGTGGAATTTGACCGCATGATCATCAATGAATTAAAACGCCAAGGTCATGAACCGGTATTGATGGTGCCGGAGAACTTTACCTTTAAGGTTGATTATGGCGTTGACGTTATCTATCTTGAGGGCGGAGAGGTAGTGACCTATGCAGGTGCATCGAAATGGAAAAAACCGTTCTTGTCTCTATTACGTGAACGACGCCGTCGTGCATGGTTTACTTCAGCTGCTAAGAAATTAGAGGAACATAATTGTGATGCCCTAATCATTCCCACCTCTACCTATCGTTATATAAAAGCGCTATTAGATACGCCTCTAAAACATGCAAAGGTACCTGTTCATTTTATTTTCCATGGCATTGGCAAGGGTGAAAACGTACGATTCTTGAAACAAGCGGAACGTGCCAATCGATATCCAAATATTTACCTAGATGTCATTACCTTGCGCGACGATATGCTGCGTAGTGATCTACCGCGCGTACGTCCTATATTGCCTCCTGTGTTTACGCCATCCACAGGCGAAACGCCAACCTTCTCTACACATACGCCACTTCGTCTTGGCTTTTTCGGTCAGTTTCGCAAGGAAAAGAATATTATCCCATTATTGGATGCTTTCAAAACGGCTACCTTTACAGGTCCTGTGGAACTGTTGGTGCAAGGGGCGACAGCTAAACCTGAGGATGGCGAACTATTTGATGCCATCGCTGAAGAATATAAGGACGTGCCAGGGCTTTCATTCCTCCATGCGAACCTCATAGGACCCGATTGGGACAAGGCCTTACTCGACGTAGATGCTATCTTGATGCCATACGGTGCTGAACGGTATCGCTATCACTGGAGTGCTATGCTCTACACGGCTATCGGGTTTTATAAACCCGCCTTAGTATCGCCTGAAATCAATCCTGAGGTGCTTCGCGATTACCATGTTGGTGAAAGCTTAGATATATCTTCAGTAGATACAATTCGCGCTGGGTTAGAACAATTTGCAAATAAAATGATTGAACATCCAGACATATATGAGGTAGGTTTGGTACAAGCCAATGAAGATTTTGGACATAAAAGGATGATTAATTCAATTATTAATGTATAACTATACAAGAATTCTTAAAATAATCTTTTGATAATCTTTTGGAATTATTATATTGATAGATTAGATAATCCAAAAATATAGATAAAATAAGCATTTATAGTAAAAAATAATTTTTTGACAATCTTTTGACAATCTTTTGAAATACTTAAATTTATACGACGAATTGAGGTGAATTATAAGTTGGTAAATTTTGAAGATTTTGATTTAGTACATGAAAATGAAAATATTGAATATAAGGAATCATTTGATAAATTACCAGGTGATATATGGCCAACATATTCGGCGTTTGCTAATACTAAAGGTGGTTTAATAATTCTTGGTGTTTCTGAAGATAATGGAAATTATGAAGAAGTTGGAGTTAGTAATGCTCCTAAAATAATTCAAGATTTTTGGAATACTATTAATAATAGAGAGAAGATTAGTAAGAATATATTAGATAATAGACATATAGAGCAAAAAAAATTAGATAATGGTAGATCTATTATACATATTAAAGTTCCAGAGGCTCATATTAGCGATAAACCAATATTTTTGAATAATAATCCTAATAAAACATATATCAGATTATATGAAGGTGATCGTATTGCTACAGAAGAGCAAATTAGTACCTTCTTTAGAGATAAAAATAGTAACCAAGATTCGGTGCTTTTAGATAATTATACAATAGAAGATTTATCATCAGAGACAATACAAAAATATAGACAATATATTTCTAATAAAAATGATAGATATACCAATATGTCCAATGAAGAATTACTAACTGCTATAGGCGTTAGATGTATAGATAGAAATGATGAAAGAAAGTATAAGTTAACTGAAGCTGCTCTTTTATTTTTTGGAAAAGAAGAAGCTATAAGAAGTCGTTTTCCTAAATTTCACTTAGATTATATTGATAAACGTGGTATTTATAATATTCAAGATAGATGGAAAGATAGGGTCGCTTTTGGCGATAGTCAATATATAGATTTAAACGTGTTTGAATTTTATTTAGTTGTTATGGATAAATTAGTCTCAGCTATTAATACTCCATTTAAGTTAATTGATGGTATAGAGAGATTATCTTATGATAATTTTATTACGGCTATTAGAGAAGCCCTTATTAATTGTCTAGTTCATGCAGATTATCATAGTAGTTTATCTGACATAGTTATAGAAGTTAGTGACTTTTTCTATAAATTTAAAAATCCTGGATGTTTACGAGTGGAATTAGAAGAGTTTATTACAGGAGGAACATCAAACCCTAGAAATGATTTATTAGTTAATTTATTTAGACGTATTGGTCTATCTGAACGTATTGGTTCAGGAGGACCTATTATATTTCAAATTCCAAATCAATATGATTATAGGCAACCAGAACTAGATACTGATGTATTTAAAACTGAACTTACTATATGGGGTGTGGATACTATTACAACCGTGCCTAATTTATCTGATGAAGCTAAAGAAGTTTATAATATATTAAAAGAGTCCGAATCATTTTTATCCGTAACAGCTATAGTAAATAAGGCGCAATTTACGAGATATAAAGTTTATAAAGCACTAGAGGTGCTAGAAGAAAACAAATTGATTATGAGTACTGGCAAAACTAAGAGTAAATTGTATCATACAAGTTTGAATACCGTTGATCAAATAAAAATGATAGATACTTTGAAAAAACATATTACTAAGTCATATAAATAATATAGATTCAAATACAAATATATTTAATATAAAATCTTTTAGTTTGTTATATTTTAAGGAGAGTGTATGTTTCAATATATAAAGGACCAATGGGCTAATGGTCGAGCTATTTATGGGAAAAAATCGTGGCGTGAAACACGTCGCGTAATCTTGCATTTCTTGCGAACTGTAGGCCACAAGCAAGAGATGATGGAATATAAGGCTTTTTTTGAAAGCTATGCACCAGATCAACATATTTTAGATAAACAAGAAGGCCTGTATGAGTTGATGAGCCGTATATTCTTGTTTAAAGAATCTACATTGCGTGAACGCATTGATGCGGTAAAGAATCACTTTACAGCATTAGAAGATGTATTTACGCCTGAGACTATCGAAATGCTATATAATCCGGATGAATTAAAACCTGAAGGATCAAAACAAGGCATTCTACTATGGAAAGATGCTGACTTAAATATGACCGCACACCTTAACTTTATGACCGGTCAACGTAAGGAAGGTTTATTTACTATTTTGTTACAACTAGGCGACCAAGGCGTATACCATGCGAATATCCGCCTCGGCAAAGGGCTAGAAGGGGAACCAGCATTGTGGATTGGCACCATCCAAGGGTATAAAGATGGCCTTGATAATGCAAAACATATTACAAAGAAAATGTTTGGCTATCGTCCAAAAAACTTTATCGTATTTTTGATTCGGGAACTCGCTAAATACTGTAAAGTGCAATCTATGTACGCTGTATCTGATGAAGGTTTCTATGCTAATACACATATGGTGCGCGGACATAAGGCAAAGGTAGCTGAACTCGATCCATTGTGGGAAGACATTGGTGGCACAGTTACACACGATCCACGATTCTTTAAAATTCCATTGGAAGAATATAGAAAACCAATTGAAGAAATTAAATCACAAAAACGTAGTCAATATCGGAAGAGATATGAATTACTAAATAAATACGAAGAACAAATTAGGGACAATGTAAAGAAATATTTGAAATAATATTAGGGGATTATATGCATATATGCTTAGTACTAGATAAAAGTAATATAATATTCTTAAATAGTTTTTTAGAGGCTTTAGCTATAAATCAGATAAAATGTACTCCATTTATAGTTGATAGTAGCCGTGATTTTATAGTTCAACGTAATGAATTATTAAAATTATTACAACGAGAAGATATTTCTTATATTTTATCTATAAATGAGTATTATGATGAACAAAAGAGAAATCTTTATGATGATACGATTTTAGAGCAGGCTAAAATTAATGTTTGGTATGTAGATACGATGCAACATGGTGAATATATGCCAAATATTGTAAAAAAATATAATAAAATTTATACATTTGAACCTACAGATATAGAATATGCTAAACAACTATATGATATAGATATTGAATACCTACCATTTGGTGCTGGTCGTAACTTATTTGCATCTGATGATTTAACTAAACAGAAAAGTTATGAGTATGATATTTGTTTTGTAGGTCTTGTAGCCGGTAGTACTTATAGATTATCTATTTTAAATACTATAGCACAATTGTGTATTAAGAATAATTATAAATTTGCATTATATGGCCACTTTTGGCATTCAAATCATTATTTGCAACAAATAATAGGTTCTATAAAATTTAGATATAAGTACCCTGATTTATATAAATATGTTCATAATCAAAAATTAGAACCTAATAAGGTTGTTGATTTATATAGAAAAAGTAGAATTTGTTTAAATATACATAATCAAAATCATACTGGGTTGAATTGTAGATCTTTCGAAATAATGGGAAATGGAAATTTTTTATTAACCGACAAGAAAGATACTAATAGATTAAATATAAAAGCTGGTGTTGATTATGAAGATTACTCTAATATGGAAGAGTTAATAAATAAAATTTCTTATTTTTTATGTCATGATAAAGAGCGTCAATGTATTGCATTAAATGGTGCAGCATGTGTTCGTCAGAATTATACAATAGACCGATTAATTTCGAAGGTTATTATCTTTGATTAATAGTTCTATAGAAGAGGATATATAATGCGTATTTTATTAGCTAATTTGACTAAAATGGTTGATGATACAGGGGGATTAGCAAAAGTTACAGCATCATTTGCTAATGAAATGCATCGTCGTGGTCATAGTGTGAGTTTGGTATATAGTGACGTAAGGACTGGTAATTTTTATTATCCAGTAGATATGGCGGTAGAAACCTATGATTTATGTCATTATGAAGGAAAATCTAAATCTATTCCATTATGGTATAAACTAAAACGTGAGTTATTACGATCTATAGATACACGAAAAGCGAGAGCTGTAAATAATGATTTTACTAAAAATTATTTATTAGATAATTTACAATCTGTATTAAATAGAACAAAGCCGGATGTTATTGTTTCGTTTCAACCAGCTGCATCAAAAGCCTTACTAATTGATTTGAAAGTGACCATACCGGTCATTACTATGAGTCATGGTGATCCAGAGGATTATTTTCATATATATCCAGTAGAAGAAATCCCTGCTATTGAACAAAGTAAAATAAATCAAGTATTGTTACCATCATTTGCAACACATATAACGAATTATTTACCAAATGCTAAAACAATTGTGATTGGCAATGCGATTCCTAGGTATGAACAAGAAGCTGATTTGTTACGTAAAAAAGATAATTATAAAATAATATTTGTTGCTAGATTAGATAAAAATCATAAACGACCGCATATATTGATTGAAGCTTTTGCACCATTAGCAAAACGGTATCCGAATTGGTCTGTAGAAATTTGGGGAGCAGAAGATCGGAAAATATATAAAAAAGAATTAGAATATTTAATTGCTTCAAATCATTTAGAGCAACAAGTTCATCTTATGGGCACATCAACAGATGTACCAAGTATTTTACAACAAGGTGATATTTTTGCCTTCCCTAGTGCTTATGAAGGATTTGGTTTATCACTCGGTGAGGCTATGAGTATGGGTTTACCTGCGATAGGATATAAATCATGTCCAGCTGTTAATGAATTAATTATTAATGGTAAAACAGGTATATTGTGCGATGATGGTATTAAGCCTTTTAGTGATGCATTAGAACAATTGATGAAAAATCAAAAATTACGTGCAGAAATGGGAAAAGCTGGTCGTATTCATATGGAACAATATGCCCCTCAGTCTATATGGAACAAATGGGAAGATTTATTAGTTCGAGTTTGTAATTCATAGGAGAGATTGATGACGTATTTAAAAAATATTATGGGGACTGTAAAAAGTACTTTATATGAAAATTTTATATTTATATATTCATTATTATTTATAACTATAATTCCAGAAATAATAATGAAGATAAACTATATTGGTTACTATCAAAAAATTGGAAAAAAAATTGAATTTGTATCACATAGTTTACTTTGTTTGATATTCTTTTTAGGGATTTTTACCTTATTTGCTTTACTGTGTAGTCGTATTAAACTTAGTTGGTTGCGTCGGCTTTTGTATTGTATATTTAGTGGTGTTATTATTATATCGGATGTTTTAGGCATATATATTACATATATGTATAAATCTAATATTACACCAGCTTTTATCATACCAATATTAGAGACTACCTATTCAGAAGCAAGTGAATATATAGCTACGTATATTTCTGTAATTAATTTAGTATCTATAATTATCCCTATATTAGTTATTTACGGTATTTGCTACTTAATAAAATCTAAAATCACTAGTAAACATACATTTTTTAAAATTTGTACATATTTAGCTTGCATAGGATGGATTTGTGGCATAGTTTTTATAGCTAAAAATACAATGAGTCATTATGCGATGCCTGTACAAAGCATATATTATTCTATGAAAGATGCTGTACAACAAAGGGAAGAACTTGAAAATTTAGAACGATATACTAATGAGCAAAATGAAAATTTAACAGTTCAACATGTTGGAAAAGGAATTCCTAATATTGTATTAATCGTTGGAGAATCAGAAAACAGAAATCATATGCATTTATATGGATATGATAGAGATACAACACCTGGTTTAGATCAATTAGCTAAAAATCATAAGATTGCTGTATTTACAGATGTAGTATCACCTCATGCATATACAACAGCATCATTATCTGAAATCTATTCTTTGCATCATTATGAAAATCCTGATAAATGGTATAATACATTAAATCTAATTGATATATTAAAGAAAGCTGGATATCATACAAGTTGGTTATCTAATCAGGAATCATCTGGTAACTGGGTAAGTGTAGCTAACTTTTTAGCAAATCGTAATGATTATAAAGAGTATACATATTTGCGCGACAGTACTAGTGATTTATATGATTCATATGATGAAAAATTATTCCCTATCATTGATAAGGTTAAGTCACAAAATACTAGTGATAAGCAATTTTATACCATTCATTTAATGGGCTCACATGCAAGTTATGATCGGCGAGTTCCACCAAATTGGAGAAAATTTGAATTAGAACCAACTAACACAAAAGCTGACTTTGAAAGAAATGCTTATGATGATACAGTATTGTATAATGATTATGTATTAACTCAAATTTTTAAAAAGTTTGATGATACAGATACATTAATTATTTATATCTCTGATCATGGTGAAAGTGTGTATGAAAAGGATTCTAAACTTATTGGTCATGGAGATGGCCAATTAAATCGGTATATGCTTGAGATTCCAATGATTATGTATGGTACAGATACATTTAAAGAAAATCATCCAGAATTATGGAAAAAAATTCTGGATGCACAACATAGACCATATATGACGGATGATTTACCTCATACAATTATGGATTTACTAGATATTCGTGTGAATGGTTTTGATGCTAGTCGTAGTATAATTAATTCCCAGTTTAATAGTAATCGTAATCGAGTAATACAAGGTCATGATTATAATAATTACTATAAAATTATGACTAATGATAATTTATAATCAATTTTCAGCAAAATTTCATGAAATAAAACATTATAATTAAAATGTAAAGCCTTCTATGTTAAAATTAACTATAGAAGGCTTTATTTGCATTAATTTATATATATGAGGGACTATATGAAAGGCATCGTCTTAGCAGGTGGTAGTGGTACACGTTTATATCCACTTACCTTAGTAACATCTAAACAATTATTACCTATTTATGATAAACCAATGATTTATTATTCTTTATCTACATTGATGTTAGCTGGAATTAATGAAATTTTAATCATTTCAACGCCCCAAGATTTGCCAAACTTTGAAAGATTACTTGGCGATGGTAGTCGGTTTGGTTTGCAATTACAATATAAGGTACAAGAACATCCTAATGGATTGGCAGAGGCCTTTTTATTAGGTGAAGATTTTATAAATGGTGATTCTTGTGCGATGGTACTGGGTGATAATATTTTTTATGGCGCAGGGTTTGAACAGTTAGTAAAACAAGCGGCTCAAACAAAGCAAGGAGCCACTGTTTTTGGATATTATGTTCATGATCCAGAACGATTTGGTGTTATTGAGTTTAATGATGAAGGTGAAGCTGTTTCTATCGAAGAGAAGCCAATACATCCAAAATCTAATTATGCTGTAACTGGTTTATATTTTTATGATCATCATGTGGTTGAATATGCAAAAACATTGAAACCATCTAAACGTGGTGAATTAGAAATTACAGATTTAAATCGTATATATTTAGAAAATAAACAATTACAAGTTGTTCCACTAGGTACAGGATATGCTTGGATGGATGCTGGGACTATCGAAAGTTTATATGAAGCTACTAATTATGTGCGCACAGTAGAAACTTGTACAGGTATTAATGTAGCTGCTATAGAAGAGATTGCTTTCAAAAAAGGCTGGATTTCTATTGAAGAATTGCGTAAAAGTGCTGATAAATATGGTAAATCTCCTTATGGGCAGTACTTACAACGCGTTGCAGATGGGTTGTTATTAGGATAGGAAATTGAAATGAACATTATTGTTACTGGTGGTGCAGGATTTATTGGCGGTAATTTTATGCATTATATGGTGAATCGCTATCCAGAGGATACAATTATTTGTGTGGATGCACTCACATATGCAGGAAATTTATCGACTCTTGAAATGATAAAAAATAAATCAAACTATCGATTCCATCATGTAGATATTACAGATAGAATAAGTATGCGTAATATATTTGAACAATATCATCCAGATATTGTTGTTAATTTTGCTGCTGAAAGTCATGTTGATCGTTCAATTACAGAACCTGATATTTTTATAAAAACAAATGTATTAGGAACACAGGTATTATTAGATTTATGTAAAGAATTTGGAACAAAACGATTCCATCAAGTTTCTACAGATGAAGTATATGGGGATTTACCACTGAATGAACCAGAATTATTCTTTACAGAAGAAACATCTATTCATGCATCAAGTCCTTACTCTGCATCAAAAGCAAGTGCAGATTTATTAGTATTAGCCTATTTTAGGACCTTTGATTTACCTATAACCATTTCACGTTGCTCTAATAATTATGGTCCTTATCATTTTCCTGAAAAATTAATACCAGTTATGATTATCAATGCGTTACACGATAAACAATTACCCGTATATGGGAATGGATCTAATGTACGTGATTGGTTATACGTATTAGACCATTGTAAAGCTATTGATTTAATTATACGTAAAGGTACGGTTGGAGAAGTCTATAATGTAGGTGGACATAATGAACGAGACAATTTGACAGTTGTTAAGACGATTTTATCAATACTTGGCAAGCCGGAATCCCTCATCTCGTATGTTACAGATAGACCGGGTCATGATTTGCGGTATGCTATAGACCCAACTAAGATTACTACTGAATTAGGCTGGGTTCCAGAAATGTCGTTTGAAGAAGGTATTGCTCAAACGATACAATGGTTTTTAAATCATGAAGATTGGTGGCGGCCGTTATGCAAGAAATAGAACAACATATTAAAGATACTCTTTCCGATAAACGAAAAAAACCAAAGATATTAGTTACAGGTGGCACAGGACAATTAGGCAGTGACATCATTAAATTACTTGAAACATATCATATTAATTACATTTCTCCTACTAGAAATGAATTTGATTTACTCAACTCTAAGCAGATGAATGAGTATATTTTAAAATACAAACCAACACATATAATTCATTGTGCTGCTTATACAGCAGTAGACCAAGCAGAGAATAATCGAAGGGATTGTTATTATGTGAATGTAGTAGGTACTGAAAAATTAGTAATGCTATCGAAAATGTTTGGTATTATTATGATGTATATTAGTACAGATTATGTATTTGATGGCTTAGGCACTCATTTCCATACTGTTGATGAATCGATTAATCCTATTAATTGGTATGGTAGAACAAAAGCAGAAGGTGAAGCCTGGGTACGTAATAATATACGACGACATTTTATTATTCGTGTATCATGGCTATTTAGTAATCACGGCAATAATTTTGTTAAAACAATGATTCGACTTAGTAATGAACGAGAATCATTGTCTGTAGTTGATGATCAAATCGGTTCCCCTACGTATACAGTTGATGTAGCGCATGTAATATTACAATTACTAGGAACTCAATCGTATGGAACCTACCATGTTCGTAATGAGGGTGTTTGTAGCTGGGCTGATTTTGCACAAGAAATAGTTAAACAACAAAAAATAGATTGTAAAATCCATAGAATCCCTAGTGTTGAATATCCTACACCAGCTAAGCGTCCATTAAATAGTCGTTTAGATATGAGTCAATTAATAGAGTTAGGAATAACTATGCCTACATGGCAAGATGCATTATATCGAATGTTAGCAGAATGGAATGAAAGTCATGAATAAAATAGAGACAAAATTAAAGGGGGTATACATTTTAGAACCCCGTGTATTTGGTGACCATCGTGGTTATTTTTTTGAAAGTTGGAATGAACGAGTTTTACATGAATTAGGGATTGATATAAATTTTGTTCAAGATAATCAATCTTTTTCTGCTGAACAAGGGACATTAAGAGGCATTCATTTTCAAACAGGTGAATGGGCACAAGCTAAATTAGTTCGGTGTGTTCGAGGTGCTGTGTTAGATGTGGCCGTTGATTTACGGGCGGATAGCAGTACATATTTACAATGGATTTCAGTAGAACTATCTGCAGATAATAAACGACAATTATTAATTCCTCGTGGCTTTGGCCATGGATTTGTTACATTGACACCAGATGTAGAGTTTCTTTATAAAGCAGATAATTATTACCACGTTGAAGCTGAAGGTGGCTATCGTTGGAATGATCCTACAATTGGTGTTGAATGGGGAATAGAAAATCCTATATTATCAGATAAAGATAAACAACTGCCATTTATAAAATAGAAAACATAGGGGGAGTATTAATGAATAATAGTGGGGTATTTAAAATAGATACAATAGTATCTATTTTATTAGGAATTTATTCATTTTTCTTATTATTGAGTAGTTCAAATGCAGGATATAGTATTTCACTAGCATTATTAATAGTAGGCGAAGTTGTATACTATTGGAAATATCGTAACTTTAAACGTATTGGTAATATTTCAAAAACAATATTATTGATATTAGGTATATTTTTTCTAACGCTACTTATATCGGCCTATTATCATGGTGGGACCAACATTCATGACACATGGAAATATATATATTGGGCATTACCATGTATTCCTTTATTTTTTGGATATATAAAAGATAAATCAGAATTAGCCTTTTTTACAGGGAGTAGTTTAGCATTAATAGCATTATCCATAAAAGGATGGATACAGATTAAATCTATATTTATGGGAAATATGATTGGAAATGGTAGAATTACAAGTACCTTTGTTAATCCTAATGATTTTGGTCAGATTGTTGAATTTGCTTTACCAATAGCTATTTTGGCATGTAGATGGAGTTTTTATAAATGGAAATCAGAGAAAAGGATTTATTATAAATATTCTCTGATATTTCAAATTATTACTATCATTGTTAGTACTATACCATTCCTAGGAGCACAATCACGTGGTGCTACACTTGGATTTTGTATCGGTGGTTGCATTGTAGGTCTTTTTTATGGAATTAAATATTGGAAAATATTTAATTATCGTACGTTAGTAGTACTTTTGTCTGTAATATGTTTAGGATTTGGATTCTATTATGCTAATATAGTAGCTAAACATGATGTAGATGGGCAAAAATTATCGCAATCTGTCAATATTGATAATAATCTGAGTAAAACTATAGAGCGTATGACAGGATTACCATCAAGATCATATGATGGCGAACGTATTCTACTGTGGAAATCATCATATAATATGTGGCAAGACTATCCTATGTTAGGTGTTGGTTGGTCTAATTGGCAATATATGTATCAAAATCATTATATATTTGATGAGGCTAAAGAAAGAGATCTTCCTATGCCACATAATAATATAGCCTATTTCTTCTCTACTACAGGTGTAGTGGGAGGCATTGGTTATCTTATTTTTACAATAGGATTATTTGTATATATTATTAAAGAGTTTAATAAAAATCCAGAAAGTTGTTTGTTACCCTCTTTTTTATGGGCCCTCGTATCTACTACTATTCATGGACAAGTCGATTCGGGTATTGTAAATAAATATGCTATGCATATATTGTTTGGTTTTTTAGGTATTGTTGTTGCGAGTCTTAGTAAGGTAAAGAATATAGATTAGAGACATTACATTGTTAGAGGATATTAACATGAATAGTTTTTCGTATCGAAAGTTTTTTGGGGGCGATACGTTATTAGTTATTGTACCTCATCAGGATGATGAAATTAATACGGCTGGTGCTACTATTGTTGGTGCTATTGAAGAGGGGATAGATGTTCATATTGCGTATATGACAAATGGAGACTGGGATTACGAAGTACCATTACGAAATTGTGAGGCTTTACAGGTAGCCAATTATTTTGGTATTCCAAGTTGTAACATACATTTCTTAAACTATCCAGACTGTGGTTCAGATGCTATATCGGTATATGAACAATGTTATAAGAATGATAGAGGTGTTAATGGCTCTACTATTTATTATGGAGGACGTCATATCTCTTGGCATACATTAATAGAAGATATAAAGAGAGTAATTGAACTTGTATCTCCGAATTGTATAATTAGTACAGGATTTGATTCTCATAGAGATCATAGGCAATGTGAAACAAGTGTGCTTGAAGTAATGCAAGCGTTGTGGAATCAAGGTTCTAATATTAAATTATATACAGGATTTGCGTATGGAACTGCCTATGAATCGATTGATGATTGGTTTTCACCTCATTTATATTCCACCAAAATGAACCCTTTAGTTTTAGCCCCTCATCAAACAACACCAAGTGATACTCTAAATTGGAATGATAGGATTAGGGTTCCCGTTCCTGATAGTTGTCAACAACGTCACTTGGTGGCTAATCCTTTATATATTGGTTTAGGATTTCATGTTTCACAAGCGGCCTATAGACGTAGCATGAGACTTATTAATAGTGATCAAGTATTTTGGTATCGTGGTCCTATGAATAGTAATGGGTCTAACATATCTGATGGCACAGATAATTATACGTATTTACAGATTATGATAGATGGACATTTTGCATATGAATGGTCTCATTATAGTGGTGAGTCTCAGCCTATAATAGAAGTATATTGTGGTAACTCTGTATCAGGAACCATATTACAAGTAGATAATCCTCAGTTGAAATGGTATTGTAATGGAATGGAAATCGATGGACATGATATTCAAGTATATGTGAACACGCATTCTTATATGCAGTTACGATGTGAACTGGTTGATGATTCTTCTATTTATTCTACCCTTAGGTATTATAATAAGTCTTGTATTGCATGGTTTGGATATGGGTTATGGTGGTTACGTGAAAAATTGTCATATTACATAGATCATAAGAAACATAAGAAACAATATAAAAAAGTTAGATTACAAATGAGGCCCTTTTTCGACAAATAATAAATGGAGTGTACTATGAATATAGTATTATTAATAAAAGATTTTGCAGTAGGTAAAAAATTTGATAAATCTGGTATGCCAAATCAAAGTGGTGGAGAACGACATGGTTTGAATCATGCAAAAGAATTAATTCGTATGGGGCATAATGTAACCATCATGGCAAAAAAGAAATATTGGTTTACAAAAGCTAGAGAATTATATGATGGCTGTATAGATTTGGTTCGCTTACATGGCGGTGTCAGATGGTTAGAAATTATCATTCGTCTCATGACAACACATCGTCATACAGATGCATATTACATCATCGGCCGACCTAAGTTTGCCGTATGGGCTATTTTGATTGCTAAAATAACAGGGAAACCAGTAACCCTTGCTCTAACAGGTAAAGCTGAACTATTTAATAATACAGAGTCCTTTAGAAATAGACTGTTTGGGTCTTGTAATCATTATATTGCTACAACTCATGAAATTCGGGATAGTTTTATAACAGATGCTCATATAGATGCTAATAAAATATCTATCATCCCACATGGCATTAATACTAATTTATATCCTTATGTATCATCTATAAACAAAGAAGAGCATAAATTAGCAGTAGGATTAAAGAAGAATACACCAATACTATTATTTTGTGCTCGTGTTGCAAAAAATAAGGGTATATTATTAGCACTTGAGGTGTGGAAACGATTACATTCAGTATACCCTGATGCTAAATTTTATATTGTTGGTGGTGGTGAAAATACACTACTTGATGAAGCGCGTCGTGTAAGTCATGAATGTAATGATTCCATTATTATTACAGGAGAAGTCGATAATGTAGCAGAATATCATGCCATATCTGATGTGTACATTTTTCCTTCTGAACATGAGGGGTTACCAACATCTTTACTAGAGTCTATGAGTAGTGGATTAGCAACTGTAAGCTCAGATATTGGTGGTAATGATGATTTAATTTTTGATGATATAACAGGATATCGTGTCCCTGTTCATGATGTAGAACAATATGTGAAACGTATTGCAGAACTATTTGATAATAAATCGTTGCGAGAATCTATGGGGAAATGCGCTTCTGATTATGTTGCTACTCATTGTTCATATGATGTGGTATCAAGAGAAATGGAATTAACAGTCACTAACCAACGAACTAAACCAATCGATATGTTGAGTGAAAAACCACATGTGTCATAAAATCCACTTTATAAATTGTTTAAATGAATAATGTATGAATCTATAGTATACTAATACTAATAAATATTTAGTGAGATTGTTAGTTATTAGTAGAAGAAAGAAGGTTGTTTACTTAATGAGTGTATTAAGCGAACAATCTTCTTTTTATTTGGGGATACTATGACAATATGTAGACATCAGAATATAAGACTGGCTATTACAATGTTGGTAACTATATTTGTTGATTATATAGCTATCATATTGGGACTCTTATCCGCCTATCATTTGCGGATATCTTTATCATTGATTGAGGTGAGCCCTCATTTTAAGTTAGAAGGTATTTATACTTTTATCATTGTACCTATCGTATTTTTAGTAACTTTATATTTGAATGGTTCCTATCAGATAGATAAACCCTATTGGGACAAGGTTAAAACTGTATTTCGTAGCGTTACAATAGGTGTCATTGCAGCTATTGTTTTGATGTATACAGGACATGTAACGAATGATGTATCTCGTTTGTTTGTAGGATTTAGCTATATATTTATTATGCTATTCATTACTGCATTTAGATTTATATCTCATAAAATTCTAAATGCTCTTCAGATTTTGTATATACCTGTACTATTAGTGGGTGCTGGGAAAACAGCGGAATTAGTTAATAAATCGTTACAGCGGATGCCTGTTTCGTATTATAAAATCATTGGTTATGTAGATGATAATCCTAAATCTGCATCTATTGCTAAAGAATATCCATGCCTTGGTACTTTTAATGATGTAGAAAATGTTATTAAAGATACGGGTGTGCAAACCGTTCTTATTTGTGCACCAGGTCTTGAGTCTAAAAAATTAGTAGCCTTAATTAATCGACTTCAATTATTGGTCAAACGAGTAGCCTTTGTTCCTGAATTATTCGGTTTGCCAACAAGTAACATTACGGCTCGTGGCATGATGGAAGAACAAGCCGTTATATTGCGTGTACAAAATAATTTGGCTCGCAAGTCAAACCGTATTATGAAACGCATTTTTGATATTGTAGCTACTGTATGTGGTGGTATCTTGATTTTACCAATTCTCGCCATCATAGCTGTATTGATTTATCTAGATTCTCCAGGTCCTATTGTATTTGGTCACAAGCGCGTTGGCCAAGGTGGTAAAGAGTTCCCGTGCTATAAATTCCGCTCAATGGTGCCCAATGCACAAGAGGCATTGGAGGTTTATTTGAAAGAAAATCCTGCAGCTCGTGAGGAATGGGAACGAGATTTCAAATTAAAAGATGATCCTCGCGTTACAAGAATTGGTAAATTCCTTCGTAAAACGAGTCTTGATGAATTGCCACAATTGTGGAATGTTCTCGTTGGTGATATGAGCCTCGTAGGTCCACGTCCTATCGTGCGTGATGAAATCGTAAAATACGGCGACTATATCAATGACTTTTACCTTGTACCACCAGGGATTACCGGTGTATGGCAAGTTAGTGGTCGTAGTGATACTACCTATGAAGAACGAGTATTAATGGACTCTTGGTATGTTCATAACTGGTCCGTGTGGATTGATATTGTATATCTATTGAAAACTGTGTTGGCTGTCGTTAAATCGAAAGGGGCCTATTAATGAAATACGATTATTTAGTAGTTGGGGCAGGCCCATTTGGTGCTGTATTTGCCCATGAAGCACACAAGCGTGGTAAATCTGTACTTGTTATCGATCGACGCAATCACATTGCAGGTAATATGTATTGTGAAAGCAAGGACGACATCAACATTCACGTGTATGGTGCTCACATTTTCCATACATCCTTGAAGCATGTATGGGACTATGTTAATCAATTTGCTGAGTTCAATCACTATGTAAATAGCCCTGTAGCAAATTATAAAGGTGAAATGTACAATTTGCCGTTTAATATGAATACATTCTCTAAAATGTGGAATATTCGTACTCCAAAAGAGGCACAGGATATTATTACGAAACAACGGGCTGCTATTACAAGTGAACCAAAGAACTTAGAAGAGCAAGCCATTAGCCTTGTAGGTACAGATATTTACGAAAAACTTATCAAAGGCTATACGGAAAAACAATGGGGCCGCAAATGTACAGAATTGCCAGCTTTCATTATTAAGCGTTTACCAGTTCGTTATACATACGATAACAATTACTTCAATGACCGTTTCCAAGGCATTCCTATGGGCGGTTATACGAAGATGATTGAACGCATGTTAGAGGGCATTGAAGTTCGTTTAGGCGTAGATTTCCTCAAACATCGTGATGAATATGAAGCCTTGGCAGATACGATCATCTATACAGGTCCTATTGATGAATACTTTGGTTATTCTGAAGGTGTTTTAGAATATCGTGGCCTTCATTTTGAAACAGAACGTCTTGAAGAGGAAAATCATCAAGGTGTTGCCGTTGTGAACTATACAGAAGGCGATATTCCTTATACGCGCATCATCGAGCATAAACACTTTGAATTTGGTACACAAACTGTTACGTATGTAACTAAAGAATATCCAAAAGACTGGAAAATCGGCGAAGAAGCGTATTATCCAGTGAACGATGTAAAGAATTTAGATCTTTATGCAAAATATGTTAAAAAGGCTGAAACGATTTCCAATGTTATCTTTGGTGGTCGTTTAGGGGAATATAAATATTACGATATGGATAAGGTTATTGCTAGTGCCTTGGCATTAGTAGAAAAGGAATTAGCATAAGCTTTGATCCTGTCGTAGGTATAGATTTGTGAGTTAATACTCATGTAGGAGAGTACTAGTGAATATTAAGATTTTAGTAGCTACACATAAGCAATATTGGATGCCAGAGGATTCCGTATACATGCCAATCCATGTAGGTAGAGAGGGCAAAGCTGATATTGGTTATACTGGCGATCATACGGGAGATAATATCTCTTCAAAAAATGCAAATTACTGTGAACTAACAGGTCTTTATTGGGCTTGGAAAAACCTTGATGCTGACTATATCGGTCTCGTACATTACAGACGTTATTTTACGTGCAAAGAGGTGCGTTCCGTAGAGGACAAAAAGAATCAAATTCTTACAGGTGCGGAATGGGAAAAACTACTTTCAGAGTATCCTGTAGTCGTAGCGGATAAGCGTAAATATTATATTGAATCTAACCGTTCTCACTATAATAATGCTCATCATAGCGATGGTCTTGATGCGGCAGAGCAAATTATTGCTGAAAAATATCCAGAATATAGTGCTGCTTTCACAAAGGTTTGTAATCGCACTTGGGCGCATATGTTTAACATGTTCGTCATGCGTCGCGATTTATTTGATCAATATTGTGAATGGATATTCTCTATCTTAGAGGAGATTGAATATCGCGTCGATATTTCCGATTATGATACATATGAAGCTCGCATCTATGGTTTCGTAAGCGAAATCTTGCTCGACGTATGGATTGAAGCAAATAATATCGACTATAAAGAACAAAATGTATCCTTTATGGAGCCACAAAATTGGATTAAAAAAGGTGGCTTATTCTTAAAACGTAAATTGTTTGGGAGATAAAATATTGACTATGATAAAGGTAATAGAACTTCCTATTGATAAAGATATGGGGGGATTAACATCTTATGTCCTTCAATTATATAGAATGATTGATAAAAAAGGATTTGAATTAACATTACTGAGTTATGATGAGCCCTCAAATTTTAATGCAAATTATAATGTAGAAATGGTTAGTAGACCTTATCATGTAGTTCGTTTTTATAAAAAAATGAAACAATTAATTTTAGAAGGTAATCATATTATTCATTTTCATCAATCTTATGTTAATATTATTCCTATTTTAATTGCTAAGTTAGCTGGATTTAAAACTATTATTTTACATGCGCATAGCTCTAGTATAGATGATAATCGAAAAATTATACGCTTTTTAAAGACTGGATTACATAAGTGTGGAAGATTTTTATTACCTTATTTGGTTGATACTTATATAGGCTGCTCTACTAAGGCATCAGAATGGATGTTTTCTAGAAAGTGTATAAATAGTAATTCATACTATTTATTACATAATGCTATTGAGTTAGATTTATATGATAGAAATATACATCAAGGATTAGAGATTAGACGAAAATTCAACATTCCTGCAGATGCTTTAGTAGTAGGGCACATTGGTCGCTTTACGCCTGTTAAAAATCATTCTTTTATCATCGATATATTTAAAGAGGTATTAAAACAAAATTCTAATAGTTATTTATTTCTCTTGGGGGATGGTGTAGAACGTCATAAGATTGAAAGTGTAGTAAAATCAGCAGGGATATCTGATAAGGTTATTTTTATGGGATATGTAAAAAACACTATTGAGGTTATGCAAGCCATAGATATTATGATATTACCTTCATTATTTGAAGGGCTCCCTCTAATTGCTATTGAGTCACAAGCATTGGGGATACCAATATTAGTATCTGATACGATTACACAAGAGGTTGTGTTAACTGATTTATGCACGGCTTTACCAATTAATAGTCCTAAACAGTGGGCTTATAAGATTATATCTAAATTTGGTAAGAATAAATATATGGATTATAGAGCTAGAATTAAAGAGTTAGGTTATGATTCTAGTGTTGCTATAAAGAAGATTGAAAATATATACAAGGGAAAATAATGAGTCTTAAAGGTTATATAAAAGAGAATCTACCATGGATTCGATCTATCTATAGAAAAAGATTGGCTCCAATTAATTTAATCCATAATATTTATGATAAGCCAGTAGTTGTTTTACTTTATCATAGAGTTAATTATTTGAATCGGGACTTATTTAATATTAATGTAACTCCTGATAATTTTGAAAGACATATTCGAATCTTAAAAAATCACTACAATGTAATAACTTTTAATGATTTAAAACGCAATGATATAAAGGAACCATCTGTTATTATTACCTTTGATGATGGATATTATGATAATTACAAATATGCCTTTCCAATTTTAAAAAAGTATCAAGTTCCAGCCACGATTTTTATAACATCTGGTGGTGTAGACACGGGGACAGAGTTTTGGTGGGATCGATTAGAGGCGGTCTTCTTTGAAAATAAAAATTTAAAAGAATCAATTGAATTAGATATGATACATCAAAGACATGTATTTGATGTATCTGATGATAAAAAACAATTACATAGTTTTTACATGTTACACCATATGCTTTTTTCTCTACACCCGGATGAAAGAGATATGATATTAGACAGATGGTATGAATCTTATGAGTTAAAGGTTAATTCTAATAACCGGACTATGACTTCCTCGGAATTAATAGAGCTATATAAAAGTCAGTTAATTACATTAGGTGCGCATACTATACATCATCCAGCGTTGAAACAAATTAGTAGAAAAGAACAAATACATGAAATAAAATCTTCTAAACTTTTTTTAGAGAATTTGTTAGATACGGATATAGATATTTTTGCGTATCCTTTTGGTCATAAAGAAAGTTTTGATCAAGTGACAGAGCAAATTGTTCGGGATTTAGGATTCACATATTCAGTTAGTACTAAAAGAGCACAGCTTCATTCTAATACTAATCCATTTTCTATACCTAGATTCGGCATTGAAGACTGGTCAGAAGATGAATTTATACGACAAATGAAGTTAGTATGGTTTGAAAATTAGGGGATTTTTATAATGTTGACTATATCTGAAATTCAAGATCATTTATATATAATGCTTAAAGAGTTTGATTCCTTTTGTAAAGAGAATGATATTAAATATTCTTTATCAGGAGGATCATTATTAGGGGCCATTAGGCATAAAGGTTTTATACCTTGGGATGATGATATAGACATTTGTTTAAGTCGGCCAGATTATGAAAAATTAATTACTATATTTCCAAAGGTTTTACATAGCAATTACCTACTTAGATCTATTGAGCGTAATAACTCAAAATATCCTTTTGCACGATTAGAAAAGCTTGATATCAAAATTGAAGATGAGTACAGTAATGCTAATCAGTTTTTATTTATGGATATTATGCCAGTTGATGGATTGCCAGATAATAAAAATGAAGTTATTAATATTTATAAGAAGCGTAAAATATATAGCAAGATGCTTGAATTATGTGATGCTAAGATGGGGCATGGTAAAACTATTTTTCGTAAAATTATTAAATCTATATTAATTTGTTTTGCTAGATGCGTTGGATATAAGTTTTGGGCAAATCAATTAGATGATTTGGCTAAACAGTATGATTATAATACTTCTGATTATGTAGGTGCTATTACTGGTGGCGTTTATGGTGAATCGGAACGTATGATAAAGGATAGTTTTGAAAAACGTGTCACTGTACAGTTTAGAGATTTAAAATTAGATGTTTTTTCATGTTTTGATACATATTTGAGTAATTTATATGGTCATAATTATATGGAAATACCTCCAGAAGGTAAACGTAAAATATCAAGTATTCAAGCGTATAAAGTTTAAAGTAAAATTATTATTTTATATGTAGTGGAGTCCGTGATAATGAGTGTGATTGTAAATCCATTGGTTAGTATTATTGTACCAGTATATAATGCTCAGAATAGTCTAAAATATTGCGTACAATCTATATTGAATCAAAGTTATAAAAATATAGAAATAATATTAGTAGATGATGGAAGCACTGATTTATCTTCGAGTTTATGTGATAAGTTTGCTTCTCAACATAATATAATTCGTGTTATTCATAAAATGAATAATGGGGTTAGCTCTGCCCGTAATTATGGGTTAAATATTGCTAATGGAGAGTTTATATTATTTGTAGATAGTGATGATTCTATTTCATCTAACTATGTAGAGTCCTTTGTTTCTGAAAGCATAAATGCAGATTTGGTTATTGGATCTATAGAGGATATTTATATAAATTGTGATGGTGAAATCTATAAATCTAAAATACGTAAACATACAGCAATTAGCAAGGGAGTGTTATGTGAAGAGTATTATAATCTATTAGATTGGAGTAGGGGGCCAGGTGCTAAGTTATACAGAAAGTGTATTATCGATAGATATCAATTAAAGTTTGATGAAAACGTAAGTATTGCTGAAGATCAACTTTTTAATTTTAATTATTATCAATATATTAAAACATATTGTATATCGACACAAAGTATTTATAAGTATTATCATCGTGACCAAGTTGATACGCTGAGTAGATTAATTGATAATGAATCTTTTAATGATGATATATATAAAATGAATATAGAATATGATTTCTTGATAGAATATCGAGTTAAGCATCCTAATAGGATTTATACTTATGATATTATTGATTTAATAAATAAATATTCATTTGATCATGATACGGGATCATTTTTATTGTTTTGCCAAAGAATAAGCACTTTAGCAAATCTTAATATGCTATCAATAAAAGATATATCTGTTTTAAAGAAAAAAATAATAGTCATATTATTAATATTTAGATTGTATTGGTTAGTAGCTTTATATTATAGGTTCAAATCAAGTTATTAAATAAGGAATATATATTATGAATATAGGTATTATTTTTGCTGGCGGTACGGGTAGTCGTATGAACTCTGCATCTAAACCCAAACAGTTTTTAGAAATACACGGGAAGCCTGTTCTTATTTATACATTAGAACACTTTGATAAACATCCTAAAATTGATCATATTATTTTAGTATGTTTATCCTCGTGGATAGACTATACTGCTGAATTACTGAGAAGATTTGGTATTTGCAAAGTAGCTAAGATTGTTCCTGGTGGTGATACAGGACAAAAATCTATATTTAATGGCATACAAACAGCAAATAGTCTATATGGTGATGATAATGTTGTATTGATACATGATGGTGTACGTCCTCTAATAAATAGTGACCTTATTACGAATTGTATTGATAGTGTTGAACATAATGGTAGTGCTATTACTGTTACCCCTGCTATTGAAACTATTTTCGTGAAATCAGATAGTAATCATCATGTAGGAAAAATATTAAATCGTTGTAAATGTGAAATGGCAAAAGCTCCTCAATGTTTTAATTTAGGGGATATTTATAAAGCACACACACAAGCTATAAGTGATAGACTAACGGATTTTATTGATTCAGCTAGCCTGATGCAACATTATGGATATGAACTTTTTACGGTTGATGGGCCTATGGAGAATATTAAGATTACCACCCCCTCTGATTTTTATATATTTAGGGCTATTATGGATGCAAAAGAAAATCTACAGATTTTGGGATTATGAGGCTACATATGGATAGAAAAGAAAACTATATATTAGAAGAGGATTTACAGAGTATTTCAGATTCGCAAAATATTAATTGGAATACATTAGTTAATAAATCAATATTAGTTACGGGGGGGACAGGGCTTATTGGCTCTTTATTAATAAAAGCATTATGTAAAGTTAATATTGATTATAATTTAAATTTAAATATATTATCATTAGTGAGAGATAAAGATAAGTCGGTTAAGATTTTGGGTGAATATAGTCGGTATGTAAATCATATTATTGGTACTGTTGAAGAACTACCTTATATTAAGGATTCGATTGACTATATTATCCATGGGGCTAGTCCTACATCTAGTTTATTTTTCATACAACACCCTGTTGAGACAATTAGGACTTCAATTCTGGGAACTATGAATTTATTGAATCTAGCTAAGAAAAAAAATGTAGATAGTTTTTTATATCTTTCAAGTATGGAAGTATATGGTACACATTTAAATGATGAATCTATTATTGAAACATATGGATGCTCTTTGGATTCAATGAATATTCGTAACTGTTATCCAATAGCTAAAAGACTATGTGAAAATCTTTGTGCAAGTTATACACGTGAGTATGGTGTTCCTGCTAAGGCTATTAGATTATCTCAAACGTTTGGACCTGGAGTTTTATCTGACGATAAACGCTTATTTGCAGAGATTGCCAGAAGTGTTATAAGTAAAAAAGATATAGTATTACAAACTGATGGGATGAGTAAGCGGAGTTATCTATATACTGCAGATGCGGTTCTTGCTATTTTAACAGTATTGTTGAATGGTGAAAATAGTAATGTATATAATGCGTGTAATCCAGATACATATTGCAGTATCGTTGATATGGCACATATGATAGTTAAAGAATTGACTAATGATACAGTAAAAGTCCGTGTATTAAGTCAAAGCGATATTGATTTATCTAAGTATCCACCGTCACATTATTTAAATCTAGATATTACAAAGTTAAGGTCATTAGGTTGGGAACCAACTATTGGTCTAAAAGATATGTACATACGTATGATAAGTGGAATGGTTAACGAAACATAGCATATTAGAAATCCATATTTTTATTCTAATATAATAGAGAGGAATATATGAGTATTACATTCCGTAATAAATTATTTTTTCTAATAGTTTTATTTTCTATATTTACACAAATACCTAATATAATTCAGTTAAATTTTCTAGGTAGTTTTTTAGCTAAAAGTTTGAGCTTCTATCCTATTTTATTCGGGGTAGTATATTTTTTTTATGATAGATATAAACAGAAAGATAATTTCAATTTATCTAAATCAGATAATATATTCTTAAAATATATCAGTATTTATTTCTTTGTATTGATCATTTCTTTTATACATGGACTTATGATTTACCCTTATTATGACGATATTTTATCAGGGCCCATTAATCAAATTGATAAATTATTTTCTGTACAGCGTATCCTTGTTAGTCTTAATATTGATATTAGTGAAGAACTATTATTAAGAATATGGATGTTTTGTAGGTTGATTAAAGGCTTTATCTTAGAGACTTTTTGGTATTTTGCTGTACCATATATAATTTATGATTGGTATAAGCATAATGTTAGTGAAGGGTTTTCTATTTTAATTAAAGGTGTTATAGGTGGGGTTGTATTAATATGTGTGTATAATGTTTTTGATATTATGTATTTAAGTGGTCTTAATATAGGTGCATCCATATTAACTACATTAAATCCTATTATTCATGCTATAGAATCTAATGGTACTTGGTGGCCGCCAATTGTTTGGAATGAGAAGCAATTACGATCGTTATTTGCAGAACCATCATATTATGGTATTTATGCTAGTTTTGCTATGCCCTTAATATGGTATAGCTTTATGGTAACTACGAATAAGCTTAAGAATGTATGGTTATCGATACTTATTTTTTTATTTACATTCGGTTTATTTTTGACAAATGCCAGGACTGGTAATGCTCTTTTCTTTGTTGAATTAATATTATTAGTTTTATTTTCTATATGGCGTTATAAAAAATGTAACCTAAAAAAAGTAGCAACTATTTTTTTTCTTAGTATTATTGCTTTTTTTATTAGTATAGGTGTTTTGAATATTATGCCTGGAGGCATTGATAAAAGTTCAGAGATAACACAAAAGAATATTAATGGGTTGGTAGTCAATTATTTTCAAGATAATATAGGGTCTTTGAGTAATGTAGATAAACGAAGTAATCGAGCAAGATTTGCAATGTTAGAATCTAATATTGCAATTGGTTTGGACTATCCAATATTAGGTGTTGGTAAATCATTGCGAGATGCTTATGTACCAGCATATTTATCAGAACGTAGTCGTGCAGATGGGGAAGTCCAATATTGGATTAAGAACCAGACAGAGAAAGGTATCTTGAAATCAGGATTTCCAGAACTTGGGGAATATTCTAGTAGATTTGCTACAACAGGTATAGTAGGTATTATCGTCTTTTTTATACCGATAATTTATTTAATTGGGTCATTATTTTGTCGTATACGTCTAGCTAAATATCAATATGAACAAGAGCGATGTATTTTTTTCTTTATTTCATTTAGTGGCATAGTAATATCTGGTATTGGTGATGTATTAAGTATTACATGTTGTTACTGGATTTTATTGGGGTTAGGATATGCAATAATTACATCGCCATATGAGAGGAAGTAATATGGCTCAACGTAAAATAGGCATAGGTCTTAGTTATATCAATATTTTATTAAATGCAGTATTAGGTTTTGTTTATGTACCTATTTTACTGTATTATATTGGTAAAAATGAGTATGGCTTGTATCAGTTAGTAGGTTCATTGATCGCTTATTTTAGTGTTATGGACTTTGGTATGACTGCAGCGGTTACTAGATTCTATACTAAATATAAAGCCTTAAATGATAGGATTGGCATGGAGAATATCCTTGCTATTGCAATTTATGGCTTTTTAGGAGTGACAATAATATGTTTAATAATAGGTGGTGCTACATATTATTATTTAGATATTATATTTGTCAATAGTATGTCGAGTAATGAATTGATAGAAGTGCGGCATATATTTTTACTACTTTTATTTAATATTGTAGTAAGTTTATCAACTATGGTTTTTAAATCTGTTATAAATGCGTATGAGAGATTTTTATTTTTAAAAGGATTAGAGACTATTCAATTAATTGTACAACCTATTTTAGTTGTATTTATATTGCAACAGTACCCTACAGCGATGGCTGTAGCAATAATACAAACTTTTTTAAATATAGTGCTTATTTTAGCAAGAGTATATTATTGCTTTGTTAAACTTAAAATTCGTATTCAATTTCATTATTGGGACAAAGAATTGTTTTTGAATTTTAAACGATTAGCATTAAGTGTTTTTATTGTAACTTTGATTGATCAGGTGTTTTGGAAGACAAATCAAATAATATTAGGTGTAATACAAGGGACTGCTGCGGTAGCTGTATATTCAATTGCGTCCTTAATTTATATGAATTATATGGCTTTATCTACCTCGATTTCTGGTGTTTACTTACCCTATGTGACAGAACTTGTTGCTAAACGGCGGCCTATGCGAGAAATATCTAATTTATTTATTCAAATTGGGCGGTGGCAATACTATTTATTAGCTCTTGTTGCTACAGGTTTTATTATATTTGGAAAGCAGTTTATTCAAATGTGGGCTGGTGATGGCTTTTCCGATGCTTACTGGATTACAATAATTATTATTTTACCTTTTACAATAGATCTAATACAAAACTTAGGAATTACTATTTTGCAGGCCATGAATCAGTATGGATTGCGTGCAAAGGTATATTTTGTAATAGGCGTAATTAATCTATTAGGTGCTATTCCGCTTGCTTTATTATATGGCGGAATTGGTTGTGCAGTAGCAACTGGTATTACTATGCTTATAGGGAATGGTTTGATTATGAATTATTTATATGATAAGTATATTGGAATTGATATCAAACAGTTTTGGTCACAAATTGCAAGAATATCTATAGTTGTATTTGCTTGTTTAGTAATTGGTTTTGTTTTGAATACTATTTTAGTAAGTGAAAGTAAAGTAATATTCTTATTAAAGATTATAGGATATATGATTTTATATGGTTTAAGTGTTTATTTATTTGCTATGAATCTGGATGAAAAAAGAAAAGTTTTTAGTGTTGTGAATAAAATTTTTAAGGTGGAAATTTAAAATATAATATGTAATTTACTAGTTTTGATATATATTATTAATACATTAATTATTAAAGGAGAAAAGACTATGGATTTCGATGTATCAGGTGCCTTATTACAAACTGGCTTAAATTTAACAGAACTAGCACTTAAAGGTACGGCAACCAAAGTTAATAGTAAAATTCAAACATTGAAGAGTGAAAAAGATGCTGAAAAGTTACGTAATATATATGATGAAATAATAAATGAATTACTTTTAGAGCGTGACGAAGCAGTTCGAATTGCTCAAGCATATAAGCAGGCATACGAGCAAGTAAGTATTAGTGATGAAGATATTGAATATTTACATAATACTTTGGTAAAAATAATAAAACTGTTGTTACCATTTATGCCAGATAAAGCAGATCAAGAGAACAATATGATAGGATTAGTTAAACTTCTTGATAAGGATACGTTGAAAACGATGCAATTGTTAGGCTTTAATTATAAAGCAGCTATAGGTGAGCCTTTGACTGAAGCTTGTTCAGAAGCTATTAGAATTAAATTGAGTTTAAATACAAAAAATAGTAATAGTAATAAAAGAAAATCTTAAATTATAGTATATAATTCATATCTACTATTTCTCGAATATATGATATTAAATAAATCAAATGGATGTTTTCTATTTTTACAGAAAGCATCCATTTTATTATGCATACTATTCAACATCCATTAAACCCTTCGATATACATAAAATACGTTTATAATATTTAATTTTTGTTATATTGACTGCATATATATATATATATAATAGATGCGAAATAATTTATGAAGAAAATTTCATGAATTTTAAATGTAGATTTGTGTATATGTAGAAAGGGAGTAGACTATGACTACAGGATTATTGACTAAAGTCGTTGTCGGTGGTGTTGTGCTATGTGGTGTGTGTGCACCTAGCTTTGCAGCAGACCGTACAACAGATACAGCAGCTGCTAATGGCATGAGTTCAGCGGTGGTGTCTTCACTTAATGAATCTATGCATGGTGATCATGCCAAGGATTGGATGAAACGCACTAATGTAGGTGTTACATTCCAACATCACTGGAAACCACAATATCATATTGAAACGGTTCAACCATTGGGCCATTTTGATGAACAATCTAAGCATGTAATCTTTACACAAGATCGCATTGCTAATGAAAGTGATTTTGGTACGACGTTGAACGCTGGTCTTGGTTATCGTGTTCTTAATGAAAGCGAGACTCGCCTTGTTGGTGTAAATACTTTCTACGATTATGGTTTTAAACGTCATCACGCTCGTATTGGTGGCGGCGTAGAATACTTTACAGGTCAAAATGAATTCCGAGCTAATGTGTATAAAGGTGTATCTGGAGAAAAAGAAATTGATGCAACAAATCACATCTTTGAAAAGGTCGTAGACGGATATGATGTTGGCTATGCTACTACTTTCAAAAATGCTCGTTGGGCACGTGCTTATGTAGAAGGATATCACTGGGATTTTAAACATCATGACGACCAAAATGGTTTTAAAGTAGGTGCTGAACTACAAGTTACCCCTAATATTTCTGTTGATGCGGGCTATAATAAATCTACACATCATTCTGGAGATGCTTATGGCAAGATTATGTATACATTAGGTAAAACTGATTTTGCTCTCTTTGGTGGTAAACATAGTGATGACTCTGTTAGCACTGTACGCTCTAAAATGCTTGATAAAGTGCGTCGAAATAACAATATCGTTGTTGAACGATATCAAAAAGATGCACCAACTGTGCAATCTGATACTGTTACATTCTCAGTTCGTGTACGCTAAGGGGGATCAAGTATGTTAAAGAAAATTACGAGCATTGGTATTGCTGCATTTATTCTTGCTAGTGGTGTTGCATCAGCTAAGATTATTAATAGAACTACAGAAATTAATGGTGATATTTATGGGGCTGCTATCCATAATACTGACCCAAGCATAGGTTGGGTAGATATTGGTATGCCTGTTGCACCAGTAGAGGGTGTGCCAAGTGTTGTTAAAAGTGCTAATGACTTGCCTGTAGGTCATTATGATAAAATCCGCTATGAACATGGCCCATTCACATTTAAGGGATACATAGAGGTTACTGATGACCAACCGCAATATAATGGTATCTATACAACTACAGGTGACTATGATTCTGTTCACCATGGTCTAAAGTTTAAAAAGACTGATGATGTAGGACAAGCTCGACCAACTCCTCTTGGCATAATTGGCACAACACATAATCAGACTGATGAAGATGATGCGATGGGGCCAAATGGCGAAGGCGTGTATAGTTACCAAAGTGGAGCTAATCGCCAAATCGATGAAAGTGCTATTAGCTTAACTATTAGTGATGTTAATGGACAACATAAAGCAGATCGTACAGATATAGCTGTTGTATTAGATAAATCCTACCTATGGTTTGGTAATGGTTGGGTAGATGTAGAGGGAGATAATCATCCAGTAGATGTCTCTTTTGTTGGTACAAGTACAACTGATGCTACATTGACATTAGGTAGCCATGCAACTAATCCAGATAATGCTGGGGATACATTGGTTTGGAAAGAAAATCCAGATGGATCAAAATTTATTTATACAGATGGTAGTATTGATGCACCAGAAATCCATTTTGAACATGAATAAGAGATAATTTTTTAACTCTTATATACTCATAATTATCATAAAAGAACCATAAATCAGAAATGATCTGCACCCATTTTCTTGGACAGATATAATTAAGCTACTTTTGGGGAATGAGTTCGGTATTCTACCGGGCTCATTCCTTTTAATTTGAGCTTAATGCGTTTTGTATTGTAATACTCAATATAATCCTTTAATTTGTTAATAAAATCTTCATAGGAAGCAAACTTTTCTAAATATAACAACTCTGACTTCAACAAACCAAAGAAGTTTTCCATCACGCTATTATCCAAACAGTTTCCTTTTCGAGACATACTTTGGATGATAGCGTGATTTTTTAATGTTTCTTGATAAGTACTATGCTG
>FLSB01000016.1_pt1 | contig 36300 bp, 26 predicted proteins | sample 1550551 | NCBI WGS metagenome assembly FLSB01 (sample SAMEA4031774, study PRJEB14383) | metagenome | biome: human; feature: oral; material: saliva | place: Philippines | collected 2014 | reverse complement strand
TTAACAAACGAGAAACTTGTTATCGTCGGTGCAGGCGGTATGATTGGTTCAAACATGGTTCAGACCGCTCTTACACTCGGTCTTACTCCTAACATCTGTCTATATGATATCTATGAGCCAGGCGTTCATGGTGTATTCGATGAGATGGAGCAGTGCGCTTTCCCAGGTGCTAACCTGTCTTACACCGTTGACCCTGCAGAGGCTTTCACTGGTGCTAAGTACATCATCTCTTCTGGTGGTGCTCCTCGTAAGGAGGGTATGACTCGTGAGGACTTGTTGAAGGGTAACTGCAAGATTGCAGCTGATTTCGGTGAGAATATCAAGAAGTATTGCCCAGATGTAAAGCACGTTGTTGTTATCTTCAACCCAGCTGACGTTACAGCATTGACAGCTCTTATCCACTCTGGTTTGAAGCCAAATCAGTTGACATCACTCGCTGCTCTCGACTCTACTCGTCTACAGCAGGCTTTGGCTCATGAGTTCGGTGTACAGCAGGATAAGGTTACTGGTGCACACACCTATGGTGGTCACGGTGAGCAGATGGCTGTATTTGCTTCTCAGGTTAAGGTTGATGGCAAGCCATTGTCAGAGATGGGTCTCTCAGCTGAGCGTTGGGAAGAGATTAAGCACCACACAGTACAGGGTGGTTCAAACATTATCAAGCTTCGTGGCCGTAGCTCATTCCAGAGCCCAGCTTACAATGCTGTTAAGATGATTGAGGCTGCTATGGGCGGTGAGAAGTTCACCTTGCCAGCAGGTTGCTACGTTAACGACGAGAAGCTCGGCTTCAAGAATGTTATGATGGCTATGCCTACAACAATCGACGCTACTGGTGTTCACTACACTGAGCCAACAGGTACTCCAGAGGAGATGGCTTCTCTCCAGGCTTCTTACGAGCACCTCTGCAAGATGCGTGAGGAAATCATCAGCCTCGACATCGTACCAGCTGTTGCTGAATGGAAGAACGACAATGCGAATTTGTAAGTTAGTTGACGAGTTAACAAGATGACAAGTTGACAAGTTATCTGATTACAAAGCAAAATAAAAAGGCAATCAACTTTTCGTTGGTTGCCTTTTTTATTGTACAAAGCTAACTTAGTTGACGAATTAACAAGTTATCTATGTTTACAAAGCAAAATAAAAAGAGGATGTATCAATTTTGACATACCCTCTTTTCTATTGTACAAAGCTAAATTACTTCTCAAAGCTATGGAAGAAACAAGGGTTACCCTTTACCTGAAGGATAGGACCTGCAACTTCTTTCGTATCTGGATTGTAAGTGTAGAAGCCTGTAGCCTTCTTATTAGCACTACCGAAGACTATCAAATTCTTATGCTTAGCAACTGCAATACATTGAGGATTAGAAATCTCCATTCCGTTGATAAGCGTCATCGTCTTTTGCTTCAAATCAACAACGATTGGAACAGATGTAAAGCTGAGGTATGGATTTGTCAGACCATCAGGAGCAAGTGCGAATGAGTTTCCATAAATATATAGTAAACCCTTACCCGCATAACACATAGCTACGATATAGTCTATATGCTTGGTTGAAAGACCAGCAACCTCTGTCTTATCAAGACGAATTAGGAAGTCTGGATCAATCTCTGTAGAACCATTCTTTATACGAGCGATACCACCATTCAGTCCAGGAACAACACCGAATGAGCCAACACAGTTAAAGTAAATATCCTTATTCTCATCCATAAAGATTGAACCAGCATCAATAGGGCGAGTAGCAAAACACATACCCAAAGACTCATTAACAATGTGTTTCTCTACCTTATCCGTCTTCACATCAATCATAGCAAACTCTATATTATTACGAGTTGCCACATACTGAGCATTCATTTGGTTCAATCCAACAAAGAGTTTACCATCACGAATAATCATTGCAGCAGGTGCAACCCTCGTATCTGACTGTTTCAGATTATTAAGGTCAATATCTGCAATCTTTGTCATAGTTGTTGGGTTGAATACCATCACAACACCAATACCTTGTAAACTGACGTATGCTTTCTCACTACTTGCCTCTACAATGTTACATGCTGCAGCACCTGCAGGAATAGACAAGGCACCTTCTTTCTTCCATGTACCATCGTTCATAACTCTATAGCGATTTATCTCCGCCTTCGTGTTACCCATATAATCAGGGAATGAGTAGACATTGCCCGACTCTGTAACAATTGGCGTAGAACCAAAACCGCAAGGAATACTATTGCTATTATCATAAGTACCAGGCAATAAACTTGGTAATGCTTGTAAATATACATTACCACTATTACCCTCTGGATTGGTAATTCCCGTTGCGAAGACAACTCCATGGAAGTCCTTATTACCAGGATTAGGTTTAGGACCTGGTGTTGGGTCGTCACCATTGTTTCCACAAGCGGTAAACATAGCCATCACAACAATGGCTGAAAGAAATGATTTAAACTTTTTCATTGTTCTCTTTATTTAATATTAATATTATCTCTATAGACACACAATATGCCCTTTCTTTGTGAATCACACTTTACTCTTTCATATTGCAAAATAAAGTCTTATTACCTCTTACTTCAGAAGATATCTAACTTTTACTCCTATATATCTTCCTGGCAGAGGACGATTAAATTCTGATACCACACGGCGATTAGTGAGATTCTTTACTTTAAACGTCAGAACCCATTGGTCATTCTTGAAACTATGTTCTATTGCTGCATCCATCGTCAAAGCAGAAGGAATCTTCTTATCTTGATACCGACTTACTTCAAAATCATAGTAATATGTATGCACGTATGAAGCATCAAAGAGGAAACGTGTGTTCTGTTCCTTTCCTCCAAAGAGGTTTTCTTTATGGAACTCTGCACCAAAGTTTGCTAATAGATAAGGTACGTTTGGGATACGTTTCATATAGGTGGGATTCTCGACAGTAGTACCGGGAGTTAGCTTTCTGACGTCACGAAGATCTTGATAAGTACCATTCGCATAAAGATAAAGTACTGGACAAACATCTCCTTTAACATCAAGTTCAACACCTCTCGTACGTACACTACCAAAGTTACGATAGCGTGCCATCGTAGGTATCATATCAGGCGTGAACCTTATCATATCTTTCAACTGATTATAAAAGCCATTCAACTCTATCTCAACAAGTCCACCATCTTGTTTTAAGTGACGATAAAGCATACCAAGATTGACACCAGATGTACGCTCAGGCTTCAAAGCTGGGGATGCAAGGATAGAATATCCATTACCTATCAACTCCTCACTTGTAGGTATTCGCACCTCTGAATTAAAAGAGCCCTTTAGCATCAAGTCGTCTGTAAACTTATAACGAAAGGCATCACTAAAACCGAAATAAGATTTAAACACCTTTACAGGCTCTGGTGATCGTACCGAATAAACATCAATACTACGAGAATGAGATGAGAATATAAAGTTCTTAAACGTAAAAGCGTTTTGGAAACGACCATCAAAGAGAGTCAAATCGTATGATAAACCCGTTGTTAAGGTTTTCATCTTACTTGGGAAATTTGACTGAAATCCCAAGGCTTTGTCCATTAAAGAGTCATTTGGATGAAGTGAGTTTCTATCAAAGTAAACATTCAGATTGACACCATGATGCTTATCTATGGTATATCCCAAATTAAGCTTCGACGTCAACTCGTTCGACCGATTTCTTCCGTCTGAAGGGAAGTTATTCTGCTCTCCTCCGTATGGAGAGACTGCAGGTAGCTTGTTTCCATCCCAATCATAACGATTTGACGCCTTATCATTCAAACCATACTTACCTATGAAATACCCTATATCAAAGTCAAAATCAAGACCATCTAAAAAGAAATTCTTACGTTTTAGTGCCAATGTCGTCAATCCACTGACAGAATGGTTATAAGCCTCACGCACATCAAGGTCTATCCCTTGTATCTCCTGACGTGTCTTTAAGAAAATCAATTCCCACTTCACCTCATCAAACCACCATTTCGTAGCCTTAACTGACATTCCAGCCATGACTTTACTGAACTTATCATGATCTCTTTCTACTATTCTATTATCAAGATTTGCCAAGGTCATCTTATAATTGTTCTTTGAGAACGAGAAGGCTCCGCCAATACCAAATTGTAGACCAGTTTTATGATTGGTACGCTTAAACACCGTTGATACCTGATGTGTGTTGAATGAACCCAGTTCGTATGAGAAATCAAAATAAACAGGTGGGTATTCCTTTGTTACTACATTAACAGCTCCGCCCAAGGCTGAGCCACCAAACTTATAAGGAACAATACCTTTATAAACCTCTATACGCTCTATCATATTCGTTGGAATATCATTTAAGGCGACAAAGTTACTCAATTGCGACATCGGAATTTCATCCACATACATCCCCATACGCTTACCTTCTAAACCACGAAGGGATATACGCGAGGCACTACCTAAACCTCCTGTGTTTCGTACGGTAACACCAACTGTACGCGCAAGTACGTCATTAATATTTGTCGCTGTACCTTGTAACTGACGCTGTCCTATAACGGATATAGGCATAGCCGACTCCTTCAGCTTCCTAATCTCGCTACGTGCTGTCACAGTAACTTCCTTCATCTCTAAGGTTGTATCACGCTTATTCGTCTCTTGTGCATTACCACTAAACACAAAAAAAGACGAGAAAAGTATTAGACAAATTACCTTTCTATATAACGAATAAGTATTATACACCCCTTTGCAGACAAGCATTATTCCCTTATTTTTCATCTACCTTGTTGTTTAAAGACTCCATGCTACAACGAGCAGAGTCCTAAGTAAAATATTTGTATCCAATTATCGATACAAAGGTAAATAATAATAGAATATGGGACAATACCTAAAAGTTAGTAAAGCAACTGATAATAAACAAGTCTACTATTAGAACAAATAGGCAAGTGTATAGATTATTTATTGTTCAGCACCATCAGAGTTCGTTATAAGCGTTACGTGTGTTAAGCATTAGTACACCGCTTAAAAATAGAAAATAAAACTCTTTATAATATATAATAAATATACAGCAAGGTACAGCGAATTAATTGATATAAAATGCTTATCTGATAGTACTTATAGAAAATATACCATCTTGCTTATTACAAGCGAAAGAAAGGGTCTTCAGCATTTTAGGGTGATAATGATTTGCCTAAACTTAGGTCTCTGGCAAAATGTCACGCAGGGAAAAGGCGAGTACGGAGTTTTTCAAAACAAAGCACTGGTAGACACGGAGGCACCGTCGGTGTGGGGAAGCGATGTAGATAGTTTGTCAGTTTTATTTGAGACTTTATACCCAAAGCATTTATCTCAAAAGTTATCAAGAATCTGTACACTACACCTCTTTTGATCTTTGTGCCATCGGCTCCTCCGTGCTATTGCCTTTACCTCCGTTCACTCCGTAACTCTATGTACCTTATTATATATGAGTTTTAGTTTATCATTCCATATTTCGCAAAAACCAAAAACCATTAAACAGTAGACAGATATTGTTGAGATTTTTCGCTAACCACTTTCTTCTCCATTAGACAGAAGGCTGAAGAAGCAAGAAGAAGAGGCTCGTTAGTATTCAAGAACATGCCTTTCTTACGTGTTGAAGACGCCCTTCTTGATGCAAGAAGGGCGTCTTCTTTAATATTGAATGCAACTTATTGATTTACTATTTGTTATAAATTCTATGGCTAAAGAGGTTATACCCTTGCATTGAAGCGATCTGACTCGATTGAATGTAAGGTATTTTCATAAGATTGTGGTAGCAACATCCTACTGGCAAAGTTCCCTTTCTAAAGTGTTTCTCTATCCATAAGGATGTTATGAAGGATACCTACAAAACTGTTAGATCTATCTTCAGCCATCTTTGTCTGTGATATAACAGTCAGCTTCGTCTCACATGCCTACTAAAAAGTTATCAGGAATCTGTACGCTACACCTCCGTGACTTCGCCTTTATTTCCGTCTCTCCCGTCCTTCTGTGTACTTTATTATATGAGAGTTCCGTTTATCATTCCAAATTTTGGAAGACCCAAAAGAAAAAGGGGAAAGACGAGAACACCTTCCCGCACTTCCCCTATAGAAATAAAATTCAATGGTCTTTTTGATTAATCTCCGTAACCAGGAGTTTGTACCAATTCGGCATTGGTTGACTTTGTTGTCTCATCAATAGGCCACAACAAACGACTTGCGTTTGCCGTTGAGTACTTAGTAGCTTTATCGACTAAACGGATATCGTGCCAACGCTTTCCTTCAAACAGGAACTCGCGCATACGCTCCTTAAGGATTGCTTCTATTGGATCCTCATCACCACCAACAAATGGGTTATCGGTGTAGAAGGTGGTCAGCGCAGTACTACCGCCAGTACTTACATCATTTGGATATTGCACCTCTGTATGAGCATTGAAGTAGGTTGCACCGTATGCACGACGGCGAACTTGATTGATTTCTGTTGATGGGTCCTGTCCCAAGAAAGCCTTAGCCTCAGCAATACCAAGCAGACACTCTGCATAACGATAGATAGGTTGATCATCATACCATGATGTGGCAGAACTACCAGCAATCAATGTTCCGTGGAACTTATTACAGATATTACCAACGTAGGAACCATCTGAAGCCTGATAAACATCAGCCAAAGAAGCTTTCTTACGTTTGTCATTATCATTTGTATAGAGCTTTGTCCACAAACGTTTATCAAGTGGGAAACGCATTACACCACTACCTAAACGCAAGTTCAAATTATGTGACTCACTAAATTGAATTGCCTGTCCAGCATCGTTATGCAGACGATAAGCACCTACATTCTGCTTGTTCATTACGAGTGAAGTGTAAAGACCTCCCCATAAAGAAGTTTCGTTCTCACGATTATGGAGAGCATAGATAATCTCTTTATTCTCCTTGTTATCATAAGCAAAGACATCTTCAAAATTATCAAGCAGACTCACATCCGCATTATTCTGAACATCTTGATAAGCTGTAAGCGCAGTCTGATAGTCGGCAGTACCACCACCCATCTGCTTTCCACTCCACAGGTAAACCTCGCCCTTGAGCATCTTCGTTGCAGCAAGTGACCAATAAGTACGACCATTGGTGAACTTATAGTTATTGTTATAAGCGGTCTCTGAAGCCAAGATGTCTGCCTTAATCTGCTTCATTACGTCAGCAGCAGCATCCTGCTTACGGGCAACCTTACTCAAGACGATAGTTTTTCCTTCCGTATGTTGCAGGTAGACAATAACGTCACCATAGGTGCGAAGCAACTGAAAATACAAGAAGGCACGCATACCATGAGCCCCTCCAAGATAGCTATTCTTCTCCGCATCGGTAAGATAGCCGGCTTCCTTCACCTTATCTATCATCAAATTGATTTGGTTGATACCAGTGTAAAGACCTCCATAGTTGCCTACCACCGCACTACTCTTCTCAAGTGTATTATTCCATAGACGGTCATAACCCTGTGGAGCCTCACCACTAAAAGCGGTTCCACTATAGATATTACTTCGCATCTCACCCCAGACGATATACTTATCAGCATAGCTTCGCATCCAAGAACTCAGTCCTTGATTGAAAGCTTGTACTTGATCAGGATTCTTCCAGTAGTTTGCATCGGTAATAGTACTAACTGGCTCAATGTCCATACAGCCTGTCAGCGAAAGGCTGAGAGCTGCAGCTGTTATATAGGATAGTAACTTTTTCATTGTAAGTAACATTGCTTAATTAAAATGTAACGTTTAATCCAAAGATAAGTGTGCGAGGAGTTGGGTAACGACCGTAGTCATATCCGTCCAAGATTGCTTCAGGAGAAGCTCCATCGTATGGGGTAAGATAGAAGAGGTTCTGTCCTGTCACATAAACATTGGCATTCGCCATCTTCATTGCCTTAATCCATGTTCTTGGTAAGGTATAGCTCAATGTTATCTCACGCAAAGCCATGTAACCAGCCTTCTCAAAGAACTTAGAGCCTTCACGCCAGATGTTCTGTTTATTCAACTGGTCGGCATAACTGAATGCTGGATAACTGGCACCTGGATTGGTCTCAGTCCACATGTCCTCTACATTCTCTATAAGATTGAACTGTCCTTGATACTGTCCCATAGAGCGAGCCTTGAGGTCATTGTAGATAGTATGACCCAAAGCATAGTCGAAACGAGCATATAAAGAGAGGTTCTTATAGCTTAACGTACTTGTCCAACCACCTGTTACCGTTGGTCTTGAGTTACCCAATACCTTACGGTCGAGTGAGTTGATAATACCATCTTCATTGATATCCTCCCAGCAAACATCACCAGGTTCAATAGCCTTCCAGCCTGTTGAGTTCTTATAAAGCACTCCTGTCTGTGGGTTTATCTCATCAGCAAGACCTGGACCATACAACTTTGCAATGTTATCAATACGCTTGTTAGCATTTGCCTTTACATCATCCCAATCTCTAAAGATGTGATCTTGGTTGTAACCATAGAGTTCTCCGAGTGTTCCACCCTCACGATAACCACCAATCCACTTAGTAGGAGTCTTGCCATCAGCGCCAACCTTACCCGCAGCAACCTCTACTCCTTGGAGTTGATTGAATGGACGGTCGCTCTTAGGAAGCTGAATAATCGTGTTCTTTACGGTTGAGAGATTAAAAGAGAGGTCCCAACGGAAACTGTTCTTCAGGTGAATAGGAGTAGCACGCACCTCCATTTCAAATCCTTGATTACGCAACTTACCCAAGTTTGTTTGGATAGAAGAGAAACCTAAGTAGGAAGGAAGACTCACGCTCTGAAGCAGATTACTCGTATTACGAACGTAGTAATCGAGAATCAATGACAATCGATTCTTAAAGAAGCCGAGGTCAAGACCAGCCTCAAATGTATGACTCTGCTCCCACTTTAAGGCTGTATTCACAAGCGAACGGTCGTAGAAAGCTGTGTTACCATGATAGTTTGTAAGTTGGTCATAGATTCCATAGATATAGAAATCACCAATACCACTCACGTTACCATTGCTACCATAGCTGATACGTGGCTTGATATTGCTAATAACATTTGACAGCTTAGAATCCTTCCAGAAGTCTTCTTCCATCATGTTCCAACCCAAAGAGATACCAGGGAAGAAACCCCAACGGTTATCTTTCAGCTTAGAGTTACCATCATAGCGGAAGGTAAAGCTGAGCAAATACTTCTGTTTGTAATCATAATTGAAGCGTCCGAAGAGAGATTCGATACGATTACCAGACTTCTCAGACTTTGGATTGCTATCCTTATCAGCACCAGCATTGAGTGTAGGGATATCATCTGTAGGTGAATTCTTTGTAGAAGCATTCATCCAGAAGTAGTTATAATCATAATACTCCGCACCCAACATGAAGTCGACATTATGATGCTCAGCAAACGTATCGAAGTAATTCAATATCGTATTAAGCTGTATCTGCGTATCCTTCATCATATAAGCATATGCACGACGTGTCGTATTGATGCTATTAGGATTGCTCTGTGTGTAATATGCTTTATTGAAACTTTCATTCTGATTCAGCACATGATAAATAGATCCATTAGCTGACATCTTCAAATGCTTAGGTATCAATGTCAAGTCAAAGCCTATGTTGAAAGTCTCTGAACGTGAACCATTCTCCATCGTGAGTTTATCATTCCAATACATATAGTTACCATCTGAGCTACTCCAACCTGGTGCTGGAGAACCATCAGCAAGGTAAGGATTCCATGTAGGACGCTGTGAACGGGTACGATAGAACAAAGAACTCCATGAGCCAAAATAACTATCTGGCTTCGTAAACCATGTGTACTGCGTACCAGCACGTACCTTCAGCCAAGGCTTGATTTGATAATCACCCTTCACACTACCAGTGAAACGACGGAAAGAAGTATTGCGTACAACTCCATTCTCATTATAGTAACCTAATGAAGCTACAAAAGAGCCCATATTATTACCACCACTGAAGCTCAGATAATGGTCTTGTGTAAGGGTTTGATTATGGTAGATTGCATCTTCCAAAAGACCTCCATAATCCTTAAAGATAAGCTTTGCACCATTTGTTGCACCATAGTAAGGGTCGTCCATAACCTCCCATCCTTCTTCGGTAAGCAATCTCTGGTGCTCAGGATTGGTTGCATCGTAATACATAACATCCGTTCGTGGAGTGTAATCAGTATATCCACGACCAGAATAACCATTCTGTGCATCAACATTAGCAGCCCTTCCATGACCTTCCATAGCATCAGCATAACGCTTGAAGCCCATTCGGTTATAGTAAAGATAGTTACGGGCATTCATAAACTTATAGTCATCACGCTTGAAGTTTACACCTACCTTCAAACGATAGTTGATGCTGGAAGTTCCTGCTTGAGCACGTTTTGTTGTTACAAGGATTACACCTCCGTTTGCTCTCGCACCATAAATTGCTGTTGAGGCAGCATCTTTCAAAACTTCGATAGACTCGATATCAGCTGGGTTAATCTCTGATAACGTGCGTTCTACTCCGTCAACAATAATCAAAGCAGGGGCACTTCCTGTGATAGAAGCACCACCACGCAAAGTGATAGAAGGCGCAGTACCTGGCTGGCCAGAGCTATTGACAACCTGAAGACCAGTCACACTACCCTGCAATGCACTACCGACATTTGAGAAAGCTGCCGCATCTAACACCTTATTATCCATCTTAGAGATAGCTGTTGTCAGTGTTGCACGCTTCTGTTGACCACCATAACCTGTCACAATCAGCTCGTTTAGCGCATGTTGCTCCTCCTTCAACTTCACTTTAATGTCCTGTCCATCCCATTTCAACTCCTTTGTTTCCATACCAATGTAACTGATAACAAGAACACTACCAGGAGGGATATTCGACAGTGTGAAACGACCGTCTAAATCAGTGGCGGCCCCATTACTTGTACCTTTCACTTGAACAGTGGCACCAACAATAGGTTCGCCTTGTTCATCAAGAATAACACCTGTGCATCTTCCTGATTGCTGTACGCTCTGAACAGGCAGCTTTGACACAGCATACCCTTGCGTAGGCATGAAGAATGACACACTCATGCATAACGTAAAACCAATTGGCTTGATGTGTAAGATCATACGCATCTAACTTTTTAATAGATAAAGATTGTTTAGTTTCCTCCGCAAAGCAGTTGGCAAAGAGAGACATGCCTCAACCACACGAAAGAATATAAAATTATTATATGAAATCTTATTTATGTTCACGATATTAATAGCTCAATACGGAAGAAAGACTTTTCTCCTCACCGCTGAAGACGCTATTCATCGATATTATATTGTTTAAGTTGGTTGAGACAAAAGTAGGGACTTTTTTTAGTTGCCACAAATTATACTAATAAATATTTTCTAAATAATCATTAATTTTAATCAAGACGAGTGTAAACTCTACTGACTATCAGACAAAAAGGGATTCTTCATCTACCTTCCTCCACTCAATATAAATAATAACTAAGGCTTAAGAAAATGATTAACCTTTAGTAATATGGTTCTTCCCGACCAATAAATCGTTCGAAGAATTAGGACTTCTTGTAGCGTGCTGAGCCTCCGCACCAATGGTGTTAGGCGTCCGCACCATACGTGCGGGGCATTCGCACGTACGTTAGAACAGGTAAGAAAACTTAATCAAAAGTACTAACTGCAAGACTAATAGACACAAAAAACAGTCTTATTCCTTCTATAGAAAGATGGAATAAGACTGCTATATGACTTTAAAGCAGAGCTAAAGACTTACTTCTGTCTGAATCGCTCAGCCTGACTCTGAATCAAATCGGTATCCTCGAAATAGTTAATCTGCATGGCTGCACGTACCTCATCCATTGTCTGGGCAGCGGTTTCGCGTGCTTCCAATGAACCCTTCTTGAGGATGTTATAAATCTCTGGAATATCCTGTTCGTACTCATGACGGCGCGCACGGATTGGGTCCAACATCTTATTCAATACACTATTGAGCAACTTCTTACACTTCATATCACCGATACCACCAGCTGTATAAGCCGCTTTCAACTCGTCGAGGTTCTGGAACTCTGGCCAGAATTCAGCGAAGTCTTCATCGTTAGAGAAAGCATCAAGGTAAGTAAACACAGTATTTCCCTCAACATGACCTGGGTCAGACACATTCAAGTGAGTTGGGTCAGTGTACATTGTCTTCACCTTCTTCCATACGGTATCAGCGTCGTCAGAGAGATAGATACAGTTACCAAGACTTTTACTCATCTTCTCCTTACCATCTGTACCAGGCAGACGACGTGCCGTAGCGTTCTCTGGCAACATAATAGCAGGCTCAACAAGTACTGGTGCATAAATCTGATTGAAGCGACGCACAAGTTCACGAGTCAACTCCAACATCGGCTCTTGGTCCTCACCTGCTGGCACAGTCGTAGCCTTGAAGGCTGCAATGTCAGCTGCCTGAGACACAGGATAAGCAAAGAAACCCATTGGGATATTGGCTTCAAAGTTGCGCATCTTAATCTCTGTCTTCACCGTTGGGTTACGTTGAACACGGCTTACGCTGACAAGATTCATCAAGAAAGTGGTCAGTTCGGCTATTTCAGGAATCTGACTCTGTATATAAAGCGTACATTTCTCTGGGCTCAAGCCAGCAGAGAGATAATCTAAAGCTACCTCAATAATATTCTGTCGAATCTTCTCTGGGTTGTCAGCATTGTCTGTCAGCGCCTGTACATCTGCCATAAAGACAAACATCTTATCGTAGTCTCCGAGGTTCTGAAGTTCCACACGACGGCGGAGAGAGCCTACATAGTGACCCAAGTGAAGTTTACCTGTAGGGCGGTCACCAGTCAAAATAATTTTTCCCATTTATCTTTTTCTATTTTATTCGTTATATATACTGTTGAAGCTATTCATCATGTGCATGTGAAGATAAGGTATCCTCTTCCTCTTCCTGATTCTCTTCAACCTGTTCTTCTTCCTTTTCTTTCGGCACTTCAGGTGCTGCAACAACCGTATCAACAGATGGAGTCTCCTCTACTTGGACCGGTGTTTCGTATGGAATCGTATCGTTAGGAATAGAATCACTCACCGTGGTCTCTGGCGAAGATGAACCCATGGCATAATAAGCTCCTACACCTCCCGCCAGTAAGAGGAGTCCAATCACAACACCCCAAAGGATTGCATTATTACCCTTCTTAGCTGTTTCTGCCTGTAACTGCTGGGGTTGTGGCGTCATACCAACAGACTGATCATATTGTTGACCAGCACTTACCAATGGCAGAGTCACCTCCATGATACCATGACAATGAGGACAAGTACACTCGATGGTCTGTCCTTCTTCAGCCTCAACGATAAACTGTGTACCACAGTTATCACATGTTATCTGATATTTCATAACTTTACGTTGCTTAGAACTTTATTTGTTGCACCAGCCAGACTCTCGACATAATCTCCCGCTAAAGCCCCACATGTTTTGCGGTATTCTTCATCTTCAGCAAACTGATTCATCAACAGACTGAAACTTTCAAGATCGAAGATTTCAAAGCCTCCACCAACCCGTAAGAGTCCTTGTGCCTCTGCGAAATGCTTATTGTTTGGACCGAAAAGAACTGGCATATCCCATACTGCTGCCTCAAGGACATTGTGGATTCCTACTCCAAAACCACCACCCACATAGGCTACATCACCATAATGATAGATGGATGACAGCAATCCAAAACAATCAATAATCAACACATCTGCATCAGCAACAGTTTCTTCAGTTGCCTGCGTGTAGCGTATTACCTTTTTATCCTCAATCAGTGAGAGGATTGTCTTCAGATGATCTTCCCCTATAACATGCGGTGCTATGATGAGTTTCCAGTCTTTATGCTTATTAAAGTACTTAAGGAAGATTTCTTCATCAGGCTGCCATGACGATCCTGCAACGAAGACTTTTCTACTATCAGCAGCATCCCGATTGACGAAATTCTCCACCAATGGCAGCCGCTTACTTGCCTCTTTGATTTGCAAAACACGGTCGAAGCGAGTATCACCCACAACAACAGCGTCAGAGATTCCTATCTTATTCAAGAGCTCCTTACTCTCCTCATTCTGTACAAAGAAGCGACTGAAACATCTTAAGACACGACCGTAACCACTGCCATACCACTTAAAGAAGATCTGATCTGGGCGGAAGATGCTTGACACACTATAGACAGGAACACCACGATACTGCAGGATATGCAAGTAATTATACCAGAACTCATACTTAATGAAGAAAGCCATAACAGGCCGTACTGTACGTAGAAACTTACGTGCATTGCCCACCGTATCTATTGGAAGATAGGTAATGATGTCTGCTCCTTCATAATTTTTCCTTACCTCATAACCCGAAGGAGAAAAGAAGGTAAGCAATATCTTGTATTGCGGATAGTCTTTCCGTATTTGCTCTATCAATGGTCGTCCTTGTTCGAACTCGCCCAATGAGGCTGCATGGAACCAAACATATTGAGCGTCTGGTTCCACTTTCTCACGTAAGACCTTCACTGCCTCCTGCTCGCCTCGCCACATCTTACGTAGCTTTTCATTGAAAAGACTACCGACAGCGATGCCAAGCTGCATGGCATACATTATTATATTATACATACTCGGCTCAATTAATTTAGCCTTTCAGAAGGCTTATCCCAATACCTTGATGGCCTTGCGCATACGCTTCAAGGTCTCCTCTTTGCCAAGAAAGGCAGATATATCGAACATTCCAGGACCCTTACCAATACCTACGAGGGTGAGACGGAAGGCATTCATAATATCACCAAGCTTATAGCCTTTGTCCTCTACCCATTTCATTACGACAGGTTCCTGACCCTCAATACTGAAATCTTCTATTCCTTCCAACACCTCAGCAAGTTCGCTCATCTGTTGTGCAGAATACTCCTTCCAACGCTTCTTAACGGTCTTCTCGTCGTAGCTTGTTGGTGCGATGAAGAAGAAAGAGCAAAGTTCCCAAAGTTCCTTAACAAAGCTAACACGGTCTTTCATCATGTGTACAACCTGTGTTACCTGCTCCATAGTAGCCTCAACACCATTGTTAGCTACGATTGGTGCGAAGAGTTGTGCTATCTCATCATCTGACTTACGGAGAATGTATTCGTGGTTAAACCACATACCCTTCTGATAGTCAAACTTAGCTCCACTCTTTGAACACTTCGTGATATCGAATGCGTTAACAAGCTCCTCAAGCGAGAAGAGTTCCTGTTCTGTACCCGGATTCCAGCCCAAGAGTGCCAAGAAATTAACTACTGCCTCTGGGAAATAGCCACTCTCACGATAGCCTGAACTAATCTCACCAGTCTTAGGGTCGTGCCACTCCAATGGGAACACAGGGAAACCAAGGCGGTCACCATCACGCTTACTGAGCTTACCCTTACCCTCTGGCTTCAACAACAAAGGCAGATGGGCAAAACGTGGCATGCTATCTTCCCAGCCAAAGGCACGATAAAGCAATACATGTAACGGTGCACTTGGCAACCATTCCTCACCACGAATAACGTGAGAGATTTCCATCAAGTGGTCATCAACGATGTTTGCAAGGTGATAAGTTGGCAATTCGTCTGCGCTTTTGAACAGAACTTTATCATCAAGGATATCTGTCTTGATGCAAACATCACCACGAATCATATCATTGATATGAACTTCCTCACCTGGTTCTATCTTGAAACGAACAACATACTGCTGCCCATCCTCTATCAGACTCTCAACTTCCTCCTTAGACATCGTCAAAGAGTTACGCATCTGCAGACGTGTGTGCGCATCATATTGGAAATTCTCAATCTCCTTACGCTTCGCATCCAACTCCTCTGGCGTATCGAAAGCAATGTATGCTTTACCAGCGTCTAAGAGCTGATTGACATATTTCTTATATATATCACGGCGCTCGCTCTGCCGATAAGGACCATGTTCGCCACCAAAGCTAACACCCTCGTCAAACTTAATCCCCAACCATTCGAAAGAATCAAGGATATACTCTTCTGCTCCAGGAACGAAACGATTAGAGTCTGTATCCTCTATACGGAAGATTAATTTGCCGCCATGTTGACGAGCGAAAAGGTAATTATACAAAGCAGTACGCACACCACCAATATGCAAAGGACCCGTAGGACTTGGGGCAAAGCGTACTCTCACATTTCTTTCTGCCATTGTCTTAAATATTATTTTTCCTGCAAAATTAATGTTTTTTTTTGACTATACGCTATATTTTTAGTATTTTCGCAAGTTGTTAGAGGATAAACGTCAAGTTATTCAAACATTTATGTAACAAGATAATAACAATAGAATAAGATGATAAGATTTAAAAACATCAGCAGTCCCTACTGGCGCAATATGGTCTCAAGAATGGCATTGGTCATCGTTGCCGTCGTTTTGATAGTGCTTTTCTTACCACGTACGCAAGGTAAACTTTTCCATTATGACGAGGGAAAACCATGGATGTATGGGCAGTTGATTGCTAAGTTCGACTTTCCTATCTTTAAGACTGAAGCAGCGTTAAAGGTTGAGAAAGACTCCATTACTAAACATTTTCAACCTTATTATAATATCAATAAGACTGTCGAGCAAAAGAAGATTGAACAGTTCCGTGAGGCTTATAAGAATGGTATCCCAGGCTTATCAGAAGCCTACGTCGATGCTATTGCACACCGTCTACATGAGATTTACGAGGCAGGAATCATTGACCCACAACAATACTCCACACTTGCCAAGGACAGTAACAACCTTATCCGTGTCGTTACTGGTAAGCAGGCTGTCAGTGTACCTATCAATAAGACCTACTCAACACTGGGTGCTTACGAACAACTTTTCATGGACCCTTTGTTAGGTCCGAAGCGTTCCGTACTTCAGCAATGTAATCTTAACGACTACATCGAAGCAAACCTTGTCTATGACAAAGACCGTAGTGAGACGGAGATGAACGATATGCTAAGTCTTATTCCGCAGGCTTCAGGCATGGTATTGGAGGGGCAACGCATCATCGACCGAGGTGACATTGTCGATGCAAAGACCTATCGTGTGCTTAATTCCTTTGAGCAAGCAATGGAGAAACGTAAGGCTACTGAAGACGAGATAACATCTACCTTCATCGGACAGACCATCTACGTCCTAATCTTCATTTGCCTTTTCACACTCTACTTGGCACTCTTCAGAAAAGATTACTTTAATAAGCCACGCTCCATATCACTCCTTTATGTGATGATAGTCGTCTATCCTATCCTCACTTCCTTGATGATGGAGCATAACATTCTGAGTGTGTATATCCTTCCATTCAGTATGGCTCCGATATTCTTCCGTGTGTTTATGGACTCACGAACAGCCTTCATCGGACATATCACAATGGTCCTTATCTGTGCTGTAGCCGTCAAATACCAGTATGAGTTTATTATCGTACAAATCGTTGCAGGACTCATTGCGATTTATTCCCTACGCGAACTGTCAAAAAGAATTCAGATATTCCTTACCGCACTCCTCGTGACCATCGGGTCGGCAGCTGTCTATCTTGCCCTCCAACTCATACAGGCCGACGACTTGTCAAAGCTCGACCACACGATGTACTATCACTTTGCTGTGAATGGTTTCTTCCTTCTCTTCACCTATCCACTGATGTTGGTCATCGAGAAAGCCTTCGGTTTCGTGTCTACAGTAACGATGTTTGAGTTGTCAAACACGAATAACGAACTCTTACGCAGACTGAGTGAGGTGGCACCAGGAACTTTCCAACACTCTATCACCGTTGGTAATCTCGCTACTGAAATAGCAAGTAGAATTGGCGCTAAGAGTCAATTAGTGCGTACGGGAGCTCTTTATCATGATATCGGCAAGATGCTTAATCCAGCCTTCTTCACTGAAAATCAAGCTGGTATCAACCCACATGATAAACTAAACGACCTTGAGAGTGCACGTATCATCATCAGCCATGTGACGGAAGGACTTAAACTTGCCGAGAAATATAACCTCCCACGTGAGATTAAGGAGTTTATCACGACACATCATGGTACAGGTCTCGCAAAATATTTCTATATACATTATAAGAACGAACACCCAGACGAGGAGGTCAATGAAGACCAATTCCGTTATCCTGGTCCAAACCCTTTCACACGTGAGCAAGCTATCCTCATGATGAGCGACACCGTCGAGGCTGCCTCTCGTTCACTACAAGAATACACCGAAGAGAGCATCAGCAACTTGGTTAATCAGCTTATAGACGGACAAGTTGCCGATGGTAAATTTACGGATTGTCCTATCACCTTCCGCGACATCACAGCTGCAAAGTCTGTACTCATCGAACGCTTGAAGGCTATGTATCACACACGTATTCAGTATCCACAGCTGAAAGTATAAGGAACTGAGAAGGAAAAAGAGAAAAGGGTAGAACAGTAATGAAGGTAGGGATTTCTTCCTTACCCTCCTACTGTCTTACACTTTTGTCATTTACAAAACTCCTTACTATTATTCCCTTTCGTTTTCTTCTCCCTACATGTCCGCTTTTTAGCCTCGTACAAATAACATGCAACAATAATGTTCTGCATACGCTCTCGCCTTGTCAATGCCTAAACTCCTTACCCTACCGTACCAACAAGACCACTATCCTTCATTAGAAAGCAACCATACCACCTAATTCCAACATCCTTATTACGTTCAGTAGCCCTATTACGCCTAAACCAATACTATCTTATCCACCTACCCACCCCTCCATTTGAAACACACAATAATATAAGAAATGTCCGTCTACAACAACTTTCTACATCCTCTTATCCTACTGCACATTTTAACTAATAATGAGAAAAAGTAGGCTTTTATTTGGATATTTAGAACAATATTCATAACTTTGCAACCAAATTATATAAGTTTTATATACACTTACAATTCAAAAGATGAAGTATCAGAAGACAGCTCTTGCCGCTCTATTGCTTGCAATGGCAACATCAACACAAGCCGGAGGATTGCTCACAAACACCAATCAGAACATCGCTTTCAACCGTAACTTTGCACGTGTCGGTGCAATTGGTATCGATGGTGTCTATTTTAATCCTGCTGGTGTAGCCTTCCTCGACCAAGGTTTTCACCTCTCTCTCAATTTCCAAAACGTATATCAGACACGTCAGATAACATCGGCTTTCAGCGTACCTGCTTTTGCTCACACCCCTTACGAGTATCCTTTTACGCTCAACGGTGGTGACAAAACTGATGGCAGTAAGTTTTATGAGGGCAAGGCTTCTGTACCTATTCTCCCATCTTTTCAGGTAGCATATAACAAAGACAAGTGGAGTTTCCAAGCTGGTTTTGGCTTGACTGGTGGTGGTGGTAAAGCTTCATTCAATGAGGGCTTGCCAAGTTTCGAACGCCAGATAGCTATTCTCCCAGCACTTATCAACCAACAACTCCCTACCTTCTCTACACTCCTTGGCCAACAGGAGACTCCCGCAACATCCTATAGTATGCAGAGCTACATGAGTGGCCATCAGTATAACTTCGGTTTACAGTTAGGTGTTGCATATAAGATTAATGAGAACCTCTCTGTCTTTGGTGGTGCAAGATTTAATTATATTTACAATAAATACGAAGGTAATATTACCAACATCTCGGCTGACGTGAACGGAAACAGTCAAAATCTCTACGAGTATTTTGGTTCAAAAGCAAAACTGCTAACCGAGAAGGCTGCGGCGCTACAGGCTCAGGCTGTGGCTGCAAAGACCCAAGCTGATGCCTATCAGGCACAGGCTAACGCTGCTACCGACCCTACAGCAAAAGCTCAACTGCAAGCAGCTGCCAACCAATATGCAGCTGGCGCACAGCAAGCAAGTGCGGGTGCAAAGATGGTCAGTGCTGGTGCTGATAAGTTAAACAGTAGTAAGGAACTCGTGAAAGACCGCTATGTAGAGGTTTCTCAACGTGGATGGGGTATCACTCCTATCCTTGGTATTGACTACCGCACAGGTAAGTGGAACTTTGCTGCACGCTATGAGTTTACGACAAAGTTCAATATAGAGAACAACACAAAACGTGATGACACTAAAAAATATGAGAATGGTGTAAATACACCAAACGATATTCCTGGTATTCTGGCACTCGGTGCACAGTATGAAGTACTGAAGAACCTTCGCGTGATGGCAGGTTATAACCACTACTTCGACAAGGATGCTCGCATGGACAACAACAAACAGCGTTTCCTTAAGCACAACACACAAGAGTTCCTTGCTGGTGTTGAATGGGACATCAACCCAACTGTAACAGTCAGCGCAGGTGGCCAACGCACACTCTACGGACTTGGTGACGGTAAGTATCTGACCGACCTTAGCTTCGTGACAAGTAGCTACAGCTTCGGTGTTGGTGCTAAGATAAAGGTTGCCAAGAATGCTCACCTCAACGTAGCTTACTTCTTTACAAACTATTCTAAGTTTACAAAGAATTACGAAGATGCTATTACGATTGGTAGAGAACAGGTGACACAGCCTGACGGTACAATAAGCGTACAACCAAAGACACTTGCAACAAAAAATACTGACATCTTCACCCGTACGAATAAGGTGCTCGGTGTCGGACTCGATATTGATTTCTAAGCCACAACAAAACTACCGTTTTCATTACTAATACCATTATGAGGTGGTCGGAGTGATTCCGGCTGCCTCATTTCTTTTCCTCCCCTCACATACTCATCATGAACAGATGCTTTACATTTTTTGTATTAAAGCCAGTAATCAGAGACATCAACAAGATTGTTATGATATTCTCTATGTAGCTTCTATTGCAAAGTGAAGCACAAAGTAAAGCATATATCATATCGCCGTACTAATCATTGTAGTTCATGCGGAGAGCAAGCCTATGGTTATATAGTAGTCTATCCATTCTCATACTCTTAAATTTCTTCTCTTTATAAATAATACCATTATAAGGGACATTATCTCGTATATTTTTGTTATCTTTGCTTGCAATGCATCATTTTCACTATTTTGTTTTAGTATCATAACATTAGTAAAAATTACATAGATTGCAAAACTTTGAGAAGCAGATTGTTCCTCAGAAACTTATCGAACATATTAACGATTTATTATCGTTTCTAGTTATGAAATTAATACTTACCAAAAAGTCATATAAAACCTATGCGAAATAAAATATTCTGTTACGGATGTAGAAAACATAAAATGCTTTTTGAGACCCAAGCAAAAGCTGATAATTTCATAAGGTACAATAGCGAGAACATCTTGGAAGAAAAAGGCAAGGCTCCTGTTAGAAGCTATTATTGTGAAATGTGTGGAGGTTACCATGTAACAAGTAACCCTTCAGAAGAAGTTGGTGAACGATTGAATCAGCGCGATCATCTACGCATAGAAAGTCTTACTAATTATAAGAGAGAGATTGAAGAAGTAAAAGTTATAAGTAATTTGTTATCTAAAAGACTGGTCAACATCAGAGCACATTTGTTTTTTGGCGAGATTCAGGAAGCAGAAGATTTGTTGGATATATGCAAATTAGATATAGAAGAACTATCATCTCATCAATTTCGTGGTGGTGGAAAACTAACCACCTTAAAAGAAAGAGTTGAAAAAATGTTTAATCTTCTGGCTTCGGTGAAAGAACTACTTATTCTTCCAGAAGAAAAGAAAATGGCGATGATATCTACCATAACAACAGATAAAGATCAGCAAACACTTAAAGTTATCCTATCTAACATTCTGATCATCCAAAAAATAGATTTTTTATTGGCCGAAAACAAAACTTTATTAGAAGAGAAAAATACCGAAGGTGTTGCAGAAAGAATAGACCAATGCCGCAGCATGTTAGTGACAATAAAAAGGGCAGGTAAGAAAGAAATGACTCGAAAATATAATGCTCTCCTTCAAGAACAAGAGTCTTTGTTGAGTAAAGTAAAGGCTGGACATAAGATTCATAAAAAGAAAGTTTCCTCTGTCCACACTGAACAAGATAAACCAAACATTCAAACACAATGCTTTGAGAAGCAAGAATATAAAACGACTATTCTTTCTTTAATTGAACGGATAGAGAATATTAGAAAAGCTCTTGAAAATGAAGATTACGACACTTGTGAGACTCTGCTTGAAATCAGCTATTACATGCTTGACGAGCTAAACATTGAAGATGACAACACAGAACTTATTAAACAACATCTTGACAAACTTACGATTTACTTAAAGGGAAAAGACAATTCGTTCAGATGAAAATTTCTCTTAAGACCTATATTTGGTAATAAAACTTGAGAATACTCATTCAAAATGCCCTACTTTAGTTCATTTAAGATGGACTAATTATAATAGTACAAAGTAGTCCTGTGATGTTTTTATCATATAAAATAGAATGAAACTATATTACCTTGCACCATAATTTTAATGAAGGCTATCCTAACAATGCGGTTCAAGGAAACCTATAGTTCCTTAGAGAATTATAACAAGCACTTCTAAGAAAATACGTATTTCGCAAAGAAATTAAGGTGTAATAGAGGAAAAAATGTTAACTTTGCTGCCTATAATTATTCATCATGCTATATTATATTAAGCGTTCTATCGTCTGGCTAAGACGTGCACACCGTTCCAAAGGGTTTGGTGTACAGTCGCCTTGGGCATACCGTTTTATACGATATGTGGTGAATGAGCCTTATCCTTACTATAAGTATGAACAACTTGAAAAGCAGGTGTATGGCATTGACAAAAAGACTCGTAAGCTATGCAAACTATATTTCCGCTTGGCGAATTATCAACAACCTCATACCTTTATTGATTGCCACTCTACATCCTCATGCTATAAGATTTACGTAGATGCTGGCTGCCAAAAGGCTCAGTATAAGAAGCTAACTGGTGAGATGTCAGAAGCTGATTATTCGCAGTTGTTTGCTAACGTTGGGGAAGGTAGTATGCTGCGAGTACCCCTCATAGAGAACTATCGCTCAATTATCGATAAGTCTTTAGAACACCTTCCCTCGTCATCTATCCTCATTATAGAGAACATCAAACGAGATAAGGAGGCGGCAGCCTATTGGCAAGAACTCGTTGCAGACCCACGCACAGGTATCAGCTTCGACCTATATTACTGTGGATTGATTTTTCTTAATAGAGATATGGTGAAGCAATCATACGTTGTCAATTTCTAAATCTACACACTGAAACGTTATAAATGTAATACTGTCATGAAGATATACACAAAGACTGGCGATAATGGCAAGACATCCTTGTGCGACGGCAGTAGATTGCCGAAAGACGATATGCGCATAGAAGCATACGGAACATTAGACGAACTCAACGCAAACATTGGGTTACTCATCGCCATGCTACAGTCAGACACGCCCAAAGAGAGTCCTGTCCATGATAACAAACTCACGGAACGATTAGAAGAGATACAGGCTGAATTATTCGTGATTGGGACGGAACTCGCCTATACAGAATGCAAGGTCAAGACGATTGTTACTACAAAGGAAATGATTAAGAAGATAGAAGGCGACATAGACCTAATGGCTTCACAACTCCCTACACATCATCACTTTATACTACCAGGAGGGACCCTCTCGGCAGCACAAAGCCATGTTTGCCGCACAGTCTGTCGCCGTGCAGAGCGTCGGATTGTCACTCTTTCCCAGATGACAAAATATCCGGCAGAAATCTTAGAGTTTGTCAACAGATTATCAGACTACCTCTTCATTTTGTCACGATATTTGAACAATAATAGTAGAACAGGCGAAAAAACATGGGAAAATACTTGCAGATAAGAAAATAAATGTTACTTTTGCACGCACTAAGAAATATGTAAAAGAATAAGAATATGTATTGGACACTGGAATTGGCCTCTAAGCTGGAAGATGCTCCATGGCCTGCAACAAAAGATGAACTGATTGACTATGCAATGCGATCAGGTGCACCACTTGAGGTTCTTGAGAATCTTCAAGAGATTGAAGATGAAGGAGATGTCTACGATAGTATCGAAGATATATGGCCTGACTACCCTTCAAAGGACGATTTCTTGTGGAATGAAGACGAATATTAAACAATAGGAAAGAGTTTGTATCACACTGGTACAAGCTCTTTTTTGTTGTAGGTTATGCCCTGAAAAGGCCGAGATTACTTCTCCAACTAAGATGTATATGCACCCTGTGGCGTATATATAGAAGGTGTAATTGGCCTTTATTCGCCTCAAACACATGCGCTATTAAAGAGAAGACTTACGCTGTTGAGATAAGAAATATCATTACAAAACAACCACTATTATACTTAGTTATTTATTGACCCATTCCCGCTATTTTCCTCTTTATAACCTTCTTGTTATCAAATAGTTGTAAACTCTATTTTAGAAGAGGCTTAGTAAGGACGAAGAAGGGCGTCTTCAACATGCAAGAAGGGCGTGTTCTTGAACATAGTTAGGCCTCTTCTTGAAGCAAAAAGGGCGTTGACACAAACCGTACCTATGAAATATAATTACAAACAACAGTTCTCTATGTTCTCCTTCATACAATTAAGAAGATAGAAAAACACACGTATGTTTATTCTTCCACAGCAAAGAGATACGTTTACGTCTTTATCAATAAGCCTTAATATTTATAGCTTAGAAGGCAATAAACCAACCTGTGATGCGTTATAAAAGCGTGTTTAAACGTTTCATATTCATATTTTCACTTGTCTGTCTGACAGTAATCTCTGTCAAGGCACAGTATGATCCGTCTTATAGTCACTACTGGGCGATGGAGCCATCGTTCAACCCTGCGACTGTAGGAAAGGATAATAAGCTGAATGTTGTGGGTGCATACGCACTCGACTTCGCTGGTTATGAACACAACCCAAACACTTTCTACGTAGGAGCTGACATGCCTGTCTATTTCATGAAACAATATCATGGAGTGGGACTCTCGATACTTAACGATAAGTTAGGAGCCTTTGTGCATCAGCGAGTGGCAGGACAATACGCCTTCCGCAAGGACCTTTTTGGGGGAATGTTGGCTGCTGGTGTTCAGGTAGGAATGCTTTTTGAGAAGTTAGATGGCTCTAAGTTAGACCCAGAAGAGGCAAGCGACCCAGCTTTAACACAGGGAGAAGTAAGCGGGCACAGCCTTGACTTGGGAGTTGGAGTTTATTATATGCGTAAGAATTGGTATGTTGGTGCATCCGTACAGCACCTCAATGCGCCCTTAGTAGAACTCGGTGAGACCAATGAACTACAGATAAATCGAACATATTATTTAACGGGTGGATACAATATTAAACTACGAAATCCGTTTCTAACAATACCGACTTCGGTCTTGGCACGGTATGATGGTGTGAACTATCGGGCTGACATCACGGCTCGACTGGTCTACACACATGAGAAGAAAGTGCTATATGGAGGTGTATCTTATAGTCCAACAAACTCAGTAACAGCCATGATTGGCGGTACTTTCCATGGTATCAACCTGGGCTATAGCTATGAGATGTACACAGGGACAGCAGCTTTCAAGAATGATAGTCATGGACTATTCGTCAGCTATCAAACTGATATCAACCTGCAGAAGAAAGGGAGGAACAAACATAAAAGCGTAAGATTTCTATAGAAAGATATAATGAAAATGAAGAAAAGTATAGTTGCCATTTGCCTTGGTGCACTCGTCTTGGGAACATTGACAGGCTGTTTCGCTGGTAAGTCAACCGCTTCGTCTGGTCGTGGCGGTGAGGTTACTGGCGTTGGTGGAGGGCGTCCCTTCCGCGAACCAGCCCCTTACGGCATGACACTTGTCAAGCGTGGCTGGTTGAGAATGGGTTTGGAAAAGCAGGACTCCCTATGGGGTAAGAAGACTCCTGTTAAGGATATCTCTGTTGATGGGTTCTGGATGGACGAGACAGAGGTGACCAACTCTGAGTATAAACAGTTCGTTGAGTGGGTCCGTGACTCAATTATTCGTACACGCTTAGCCGACCCCGCATACGGTGGTGATGAGACTTATATGATTACAGAAGATAAGAATGGCGACCCTGTCACACCTCATCTTGACTGGAACAAACGTCTCCCACGTAAGCCGAACGAGGATGAGCAACGTGCGTTTGAGAGCCTTTATGTGACGAACCCTGTCACTGGCGAGAAGAGTATCGACGCACGTCAACTGAATTATCGTTATGAGATATACGACTACACGGCTGCTGCCTTGCGTCGTAACCGCCTAAATCCACAAGAGCGTAACTTGAATACTGACATCACTGTCGACCCTAATGAGGTGGTGATGATATCAAAGGATACGGCATACATCGATGAGAATGGCACTATTCATAACGAGACTATCAATCGCCCATTGACGGGTCCTTGGGATTTCCTCAACACCTATATTGTCAATATCTACCCTGATACAACTTGCTGGGTGAACGATTTCCGCAACTCAGACAATGAGATCTATCTCCGAAACTATTTCAGTAACCCTACTTATAACAACTATCCTGTGGTCGGCGTAACGTGGGAGCAGGCCAATGCCTTCTGTGCTTGGCGAACAGAATACCTGCTTAAAGGACTCGGTAAAGAGGCTCGGTACGTACAGCGTTATCGCCTTCCTTCAGAGGCTGAATGGGAGTATGCGGCTCGAGGAAAGAACCAAGACGAATTCCCTTGGGACAATCAAAACGTGAAGAACGGTAATGGTTGCTTCTATGCTAACTTTAAGCCAGACCGCGGAAACTACACGAAAGACGGCAACCTGATTACGAGTAAGGTGGGTATCTATGGTGCAAACTCTAATGGACTATATGATATGGCAGGCAACGTTGCCGAGTGGACAAGTACTATCTATACAGAGGCTGGTGTCGATGCGATGAATGATCTCAACCCGCAATTGGACTATAAAGCTGCCAAAGAAGACCCTTATCGCCTGAAAAAGAAGAGTGTTCGTGGTGGTAGTTGGAAAGACCCAGAGAGCTATATCCGTAGTGCTTGGCGTACTTGGGAATACCAGAACCAACCTCGAAGCTACATCGGTTTCCGTTGTGTTCGTAGCCTTGCAAGCTCATCAAGTGAGGCCGCTAAAGAGAATAAGAAAAGCAGTAAGAAAAAGAGAAGATAAATGACACAGTACAGCAAATACAACTTTGTTTACCATCTACAGAAGTGGATGGATAGCGTTCCAGGACAAACATTCCTCAACTATGGCTATAGCTGGGGTGCTTCGGTGGTTATTCTCGGAGCTTTATTCAAACTTACTCACCTCCCAGGAGCTAATATTATGCTCTATTTCGGCATGGGTACTGAGGTTATCGTGTTCTTCCTATCTGCTTTCGACCGTCCTTTCGATAAGACAGACGATGGTCGTGACCTCCCAACACACGTCACCGAGGAGTATCTTGAGGATAAGGAGAATGCTGTGGAACGCCCTACTGCTGCAAAACAGGTACAACACAGTGCCACAGAGAACCTTGCACAGAGTGTTCAACAGGCAATGCCTTCTGCCAGCGACATCGCTGCTGCCGTTGTTGGCCAGCAGAGTAAGGCTATCGCAGACGCACAACAACAGACACCTGAGATGGTTGAGGCACAGACGAACTACGTCTCTGCACTGCAGAGTCTGACGGAGATGTTAGGCAAGGTGAACGACCAGAGCCAGCGTCTGACACGTGATAGCGAAGAGATGGAGAACCTTAATCGTACGCTTACGGGTATTGCAAAGGTTTATGAGATGCAACTAAAGGGTGCAAGCCAACAGATTGGTACAATCGACCAAATCAATGAACAGACCCGTAAGATGGCTCAACAAATTGAGCAACTCAATAGTATCTATGCCCGAATGATTGAGGCTATGACAGTCAATATGCGGGTGGCAGCACCGGGTGCAACCACTCAACAGGCTAATACTGAGAGCTTATAACGATGTATTATGGTAGGGAAGAGAATGCTTTATAGCCCTCTTCTCACTGCAAATAATAGAATTAATGGCTATTAAAAAGAGAAAGATTTCCCCTCGCCAGAAGATGATTAACCTCATGTATATCGTCCTCATGGCTATGTTGGCATTAAATATCTCCACCGAGGTACTCAATGGCTTCTCCGTTGTTGAGGAGAGCCTTAATCGCACAACGGGAAATTCATCCAAGGAGAACGAGGCTATCTTTGGCGAAATAGACCAAATGATGCGCAAGAACCCACAAAAGGTTAAACAGTGGTTTGTGATGGCATCTACGGTTAGAGAGATGAGTGACTCTCTCTATAATTATGCACAAGCGCTGAAAGTAGCCATCGTTCGTGAGGCTGATGGTGAGAAAGGTGACCCCTTGAAAATAGAAGGGAAAGACAATATTGAGGCTGCCAGCTATATCATGCTGAACCCTGCTAACGGACAGGGACACAAGCTCTACGAGGCTATCAACAACTATCGAGCACGTATCCTACAGTTCGTAACAGACCCACGACAAAAGAGAATCATCGCAAGTAACCTCTCTACAGAGGTTCCAAAGCATTCCATGGGGAAGAATTGGGAGGAGTATATGTTCGAGAACATGCCTGTTGCGGCGGCAGTAACGCTCCTCTCGAAACTACAGAGCGATGTTCGCTATGCCGAGGGAGAGGTTTTACACACCTTAGTGGCCAATGTCGGCTTGAAAGACCTACGTGTCAACAAACTACAGGCTTTCGTTGTTCCAAGTCAGACACGCCTTTATCCTGGCGAGACCATGACGGCACAGATGTTTATGGGGGCTGTAGACTCTACACAACAACCGCAGGTCTATGTCAACGGACAACTTATCAAGGGTAATCAGATTACTGTTAAGGCGGGTGCACCAGGTAAGCATACATTAAGCGGATACATCCTTATTAAGGACCTAACTGGTAATGTATTGCGTAGAACCTTCTCACAAGACTACTGGGTAACGGGTGGTCCGCAACCTAAAGAGTATATCAGTCCACAAGGAATGCAGAAGGTTCCTCCATTCGATGGCATGGCCACGATAGCAGCCGACCTCATGAATGTTCTCTATGCGGGCTTTGATAACCCCATCACCATCAGTATTCCGAACACGTCTCAGAGTGATGTGCAGGCAACGATGTCGGGAGGAACACTCGTCGCAAGGGGTGGCGGCCATTTTATTGCACGTCCTTCAACCGTAGGTCAACCTGTGACAATAGCCGTTTCTGCCAAGGGTAGGAAGGTTGGAGATTATAAGTTCCGAGTAAGAAAATTGCCGGATCCATCGCCATATATAGCTATGGGCGCAGATAGATTTAAGAGTGGAGCCCTCTCTAAGGCTGCCCTTATGTCAGCATCAGGCATCCAAGCCGCTATTGATGATGGTCTACTTGACATTCCTTTCAATGTAACCAGCTTCCGTGTAGTCTTCTTTGACAACATGGGCAACGCTGTTCCATTAGCAAGTAACGGTGCTTCGTTCTCTGCTCAACAGAAGGAACAGTTCCGACAGTTGAGTCGTAACAAGCGTTTCTACATCACTAATGTTGTCGTTCATGGGCCTGATGGTACCACTCGAACGCTCAATGGCAGAAATATGGAGGTTATTGTGAGGTAGTAGTTGACAAGTAGACGAGTTGACAAGTAGACGAGTTATTAGATAGCACTGCTGCTATAACGGCTCATCACATACTATGTCTGCCCCTCGCTTTTAGTAAAGAACAAACAAAACAACAATGAAAAAGATATTTCTCATAGTCTGCACAGCGTGCTTGGCACTCTCTGTAAGTGCACAGCCTGCTGCACGTCGTAATCAACAACAGCGCCAATCGCCTGCTAACACCATTACAACACGTGCGCAGATATCCTTCCCTACAACGGCTCCTATGCAAGAGGATGTTGTTTGGAGACGCGATATCTATCGTGAACTCAAACTTACCGAGGATGCAAATGCGGGTTTGTACTATCCAACAGAACCTGTTGGCTCGCAAATGAATCTCTTTACTTACATCTTCAAGTTGATGATGAGTGGCCCTAACCGTGGTGGTATTGCGGCATATAACTATCGAATGGATGGCAATGAGATATTTACTGACTCTGCACGCATCAAACCTTTGCAGTTCCTCGATAACTATCATATCTTCTACGAACGCACCGATCACGGTATTCGACTTGATAATAGCGACATTCCATCAGGTGAGGTTAAGGGCTACTACCTCAAAGAGAGTGCTTATTATGACCAAGGTACAGCTACCTTCCATCGTAAGGTTGTTGCCCTCTGTCCGATTATGTATCGTGAAGATGACTTCGGTGATGGGGAGGTTAAATACCCATTATTCTGGGTTCGTTACGATGACTTGGCTCCTTTCCTTGCTAAGCAAACGATTATGACAAGTAATCTGAATAACGCTGCAACAATGAGTGTTGACGATTATTTCACGATGAACCTCTATAAAGGAAAGATTTACAAGACAACCAATATGCTGGGTAGAACACTCGCACAATACTGCCCTAATGACTCTGCGATGGCTGCTGAACAGAAGAAGATAGAGCGTGAATTGGTTGAATTTGAGAAGAACATCTATGGTGACCCTGCTCGACGTGATAGCCTTGATAGTATTGCTGCCGCCAAGGAGGGTGAGAATGCACCACGAAAATTGGGCCGTTCACGTCGCACAAGTCCGACTACAAGCAGCGTTAGACGCTCTCGCCGCCCGTCTTCTAACGGTAGTGCTGCTGCTTCACCAGCACGTGTCACCGTTCGACGCGAGCGTCATTAATAATTTTTCTTAAGGTTGGTTCTATAAATTCCTCGATGGAATCTGCCTTTAATGAGTTATACTTAAAACATCATTAAAGGAATTTTATAGAACCAACCTTAATTAATTCTAATTGGGCAATAATACTCTTTCTGATAGGGTTTATGTATAAAGATGCTCGAATAGTAGTACTATTTCGGGTCCTCTCTCAGATGTGTAAGCATATAAACTTTGCATGATGAGGAGTGAATTTAGTTCTTTATCTTTAACACTTAAGGTTATGAAGAAAATTATCTCATTGGCTTTCTTAGCCCTATCATTTATCTTCTCCACCCCTATTCAGGCTGACGAACCATTGAAATTTGGTGTGAAAGCAGGATTAAATGTAAGTGATTTCTACTTTGATAGTGATGTCTTTGACAAAACTAACCAAGCTGGCTGGTTCATTGGACCAACGGTAAAATTCACACTACCCGTTGTTGGCTTAGGTATGGATGCTTCTGTCCTATACGACTATCGTTCTGCTAAACTCGATTATGCCACGATGACGCAGACTGTTAAGCAACAGCAGATTGCAATACCAGTGAATGCACGATACTCTATCGGCTTAGGCAGCATGGCAAGTGTATTCCTCTTTGGTGGTCCGCAAGTCGCTTTCAACATTGGAGAGAAAGAGTATCAATGGAACATGAGTAGTACCTACGCCTTAAAGAATAGTAATTTCAGTATTAACCTTGGCTTTGGTGTTACTGCATTTAAGCACCTGCAGGTGAGTGCCAACTATAATATCGCTTGCGGAAAGACTGGTCATGCTACCTGGAAGACGGCTACCGATGCTGCTACATCGGCCTTTAAGAAGAAGGATAGTCGTAATAGCTCATGGCAGGTGGGGGTGGCTTATTTCTTCTAAAACGAAGGACATCAGTATTACACGTCTCAAATACGCACAGAGGAAACTATCCGACAGACACAAAACGAGCATCCTCACCAGTGAGAACAGTATTCTCAGATTGGGGAGGATGTACTTATAAGAAGGGGAGAAGACGACGAACTTTCTAACAGACAATGTAAAGATATTTCATTAACTATTCTTCTCTCCATGCAAAGAGAGGCCGAACAAGAGACAAGAAAATGCCTCTCTACGGTCGAGAACATGCCTTTCTTGGATATTGAAGACGCCCTTTTTGAAGCAAGAAGGGCGTCTTCTTTAATGCCATATATAACAAGTTGGTTTGCTGAATGTTACGAGTTCTACTTTAAGAAACATCATACGCATATATTGAGGGAATACATACTGCTACGATGTAATGATTTTTCATAACCAAACTAACAGTTTTGAAACATAGAGGGATTAATGCACATAGCATAGATGAACTATTTCTTCACACGAGAAGATAGAGTTCATGAGTTAAAATCTTGCTATTCGTCTGTCATTTCAATAGACGATTGAGTGCGTGTTCTCCTCATATCCTTCCCTAAACGTAAACTTGTTGAGACGCATGGTGACCTTAGTTAACTGAAATCACATGATATTGTTTTTTTGTATTATTGTTCTATAAAGTTATCGTTCTTTCTTTTTTTCTTTGTACATTTGTATTCAGACCGACTTAAAATACTTGATAGAATGATGCTGAATAGAATAAAGTTCTTCTTAATCGTCGCAGTGTTGTTACTTACACAATCATTGGTATTAATGGCGCAGGAAAACTCTTCTGATGTAAATTACATGACAGTGAATGACCTTCCTTACTCGACAAAGACTAATTCCTACGCTCGCGAACGTCTAAAAGTTGATGTCTATTACCCACAAACGTTGAAGGATTGTCCGGTTATAGTCTGGTTTCATGGTGGTGGACTAACTTCTGGGCATAAGGGAATACCCGTCGAACTGAAGAAGAAGGGCTTGGTCGTTATTGGTGTCAATTATCGACTGCTACCAAATGTGACGATTGACAGCTGCTTGGATGATGCCGCCGAGGCCGTAGCTTGGACTTTTCGTCATGCGAAAGAATACAACGGCGACTGTCGAAAGATATTCGTGACTGGCCATTCTGCAGGTGGATATCTGACGATGATGGTTGGTTTGGACAAGGCACTGTTGGGTAAGTATGGGGTTGATGCTGATAGTATTCGTGGCTTGATACCCTTTAGTGGTCAGGCTATCTCCCACTTTTCTTATCGAAAAATGCATGGAAGGGGTGCACTTCAACCGCTTGTTGATGAATATGCACCACTCTATTGGGTCCGTAACTTGGTTCCGCCAATGGTCTTAATCACTGGGGATCGAAACATGGAACTATTCGGTCGTTATGAAGAAAATGCTTATCTATGGCGGATGTTGAAACTCTGTGGACACGAAGAGAGCTATCTGTATGAACTTGGAGGACACGACCATGGAGCAATGATGCACCCTGCTTTTCACATTCTCTTGGATAACATAAACAGAATATTGGATAGAAAATAAGCTAATGACATACGCAAATATCATATTACCCTTACCTTTAGATGGATTGTTCACCTATACGATACCAGATGCACTGGCTCCTAAGGTGCAGGTCGGTGTGCGTGTTATTGTCCCATTAGGCAAGAGTAAGCGATATGTAGGTATTGTTGCTGAGTATCCTATTACTCCCCCTGCAGCTGAAAAGGGAATAGAGAGTGGCGAAAAGAAGATTGTTTATAAAGACATTCTTGAGGTATTAGACGCTACTCCGGTGCTTCTTCCACAGCAGCTGAGACTTTGGTATTGGATTGCAGACTATTATATGTCACCTATCGGGGATGTCTATAAGGCTGCTTTGCCATCGGGTTTGAAGGAACAAGATGGTTATCGACCACGAACAGAACTTTATATCCGACTGGCAGATAACTTTCGCAATGAACGTACACTTACGCTTGTGATTGACTCTATGAAGCGTGCAACAAAGCAAGTGGACGTTCTTATGGCTTATCTACAGCTGGCTGGTGTCGATGAAATGGACCAAATTTCGCCCCAAACAGAGTTTCGTGAGGTGACAAGAGAGGAATTGATGAACGTTACCCACGCTTCTATCGGTATCATTCGTGCATTATTAGATAGGAAAATCCTTGTCACCTACGAGAAAGAGGTTGGCCGATTAAATCATGGTAGTCCTTCCCGTCCTGAGAACATGAAGCCTCTAAACGAAGCACAGACTGAGGCTTACAATCAGATTCTCATACAGATGATGGGGCATAGAGTGACTTTACTGCATGGAGTGACGTCTTCGGGAAAGACTGAAATCTATATTCACCTTATTCAAAAGGCTATCAATGAGAAGAAGCAGGTGTTATATCTACTGCCTGAAATTGCTCTTACAATACAGATTACAGAACGTCTGAAGGCTGTATTTGGCGATCAGTTGGGTATTTATCATAGTAAATACAGCGATGCGGAACGTGTTGAAATATGGCAAAAACAGTTATCTGATAATCCATATAGTGTTATCTTGGGTGCGAGAAGTGCCATTTTTCTCCCATTTCATCGACTTGGATTGATTATTATCGACGAAGAACACGACCAAAGTTACAAGCAACAGGACCCTGCCCCACGTTATCATGCTCGTTCGACCGCTATTGTCTTGGGACAGATGTATCCTGAGGCGAAAACGCTCTTAGGGACGGCTACGCCTTCAATGGAAAGCTATTACAACGCAAAACAAGGGAAATATGGACTTGTGGAACTGACTCGTCGATATAAGGACATACAGTTGCCGAAAATAGAAATCGTAGATATAAAAGATCTATACCGCCGTAAGATAATGAAAGGGGCTTTCTCTCCTCGCCTACTCTCTGCTGTTCGTGAAGCTTTGGGACGTGGTGAACAGGCTATCTTGTTCCAAAACCGACGAGGGTTTGCACCAATGGTGGAGTGTAGACAGTGTGGATGGGTACCGAAATGTCCGAATTGTGATGTGTCTCTGACGCATCATAAGAATATGAACTACCTGTCTTGTCACTATTGTGGATACACGATGAAGGTGCCGGATGTGTGCCCTTGTTGTGAAAGTGAAGACATACGAGGACGTGGGTATGGTACGGAGAAGATTGAAGACGAGATAAGCTTCATTTTTCCTGAGGCTCGCATTGCACGAATGGACCTTGATACTACACGCACACGTAATGCTTACGAACGTTTGATTAACGATTTTTCTGCAGGTAAAAGTAACCTTCTAATAGGCACACAGATGATTACGAAGGGGCTTGACTTTGATAAGGTTTCGGTCGTAGGTATCCTTAATGCAGACTCGATGTTGAACTTCCCTGACTTTCGAGCATACGAACAATCATTCATGATGATGAGCCAGGTGAGTGGACGTGCGGGTAGGAAGGGGAAACAGGGATTAGTTATTCTGCAAACAAAGAGCCCTGACTTGCCAATTATACGGCAGGTTGTAAATAATGATTATCAGTCCTTCTACAACGATTTGCTTGTCGAAAGGCGTGATTTTCATTATCCTCCGTTCTATCGACTCATCTATGTCTATTTAAAGCATAGAGACGAGAATATAGTAAATACTGCTGGTTTGGAACTTGGTAGTAGACTACATGAGGTTTTCGGTGACCGTATCCTCGGTCCTGACAAACCTGCTGTGGCACGTGTCAAAACTTTAAGTATAAGAAAAATCATGCTTAAACTGGAGATTGGCATCGATTATGCCCGTGTCCGCCAATCTCTCCATAATACAATACACGAACTTCTAAAGGATAAAAGATATGGTGCTCTCCAAGTTTACTTTGATGTTGACCCATTATAATCCGGCTCTTTCACCAAGCAAACACCCCATATACTTGATTCTCAACTATTACAATAAATGATTAATAGCCGTCTTCACTTTAACTCCCATCAGAACTTCCAATTTCTTCCAAATACATCTCAAAATCCTCTCTAAATATCCTCTATCGACTCTAAAGTACCTTCTTAATCAACTCTAAAGCTCCCTCTAAATACACTCTGGAACCCTCTCTAAATCCATTCTACCCACTAAAGTTTCACTCTAAATACCTCTCTAACTCCATTCTACCCACTCTTACTACACTCTAAAGTCCTCTCTAAATCCATTATACCAACTCTTGTTTCACTCTAAATACCTCTCTAACTCCATTCTACCCACTATTGCTCTACTCTAATTCCCTCACCACGTCCCCTCTAAATCACCTCCTCTACATGCCAGCCGTACCTTAACCACTGTCACCCAAAGCGCAATAAATAACATCCTTTTGTGCCTCTTAATATGTTAGAGAAAATATTTAGGACATCTCCTAATAACTTACTAAATAAAACTAATTACCCATCAAAAAATTTCTGCAAATCTAACCTGTAGCCATTCTAAAGGGACTTTGGTGATATAATCTATTATACATTATATTGCATTAATATATACCAATGCGCCTCACAATAATTCAGTGGTTACCCTAATAATCCCATTAATCTTATCAGCCATATAATATTAGACTTATAATCCTCATTACCCAATACTATCAGCCCTATTAGTTATTAGTTTCATTAGCCCTATCTGCCCTACGCAATTAGGCTCATTAGTCTTATCAGCCCTAAACTATTAGGCCCATTAGCCTTATCAGCCCAACGCTATTAGGCCCATTAGCCATATCAGCCCTACACTATTAGGCCCACTAGCCTTATCAGCCCTAAACTATTAGGCCCATTAGCCTTATCAGCCATAAACTATTAGGCCCATTAGCCTTATCAGCCCAACGCTATTAG
>FLSB01002652.1_pt1 | contig 37305 bp, 36 predicted proteins | sample 1550551 | NCBI WGS metagenome assembly FLSB01 (sample SAMEA4031774, study PRJEB14383) | metagenome | biome: human; feature: oral; material: saliva | place: Philippines | collected 2014 | reverse complement strand
ATGGCTGTACCCACAATTATATCCATGCTTGTGACCGGACTGTACAACATTGCAGACACATTCTTCGTTGGCAAGATCGATACACAAGCCACTGCAGCTGTCGGGGTGTCGTTTTCTATGATGTTCTTTGTCCAGGCGATGGGGTTCTTCTTTGGGCATGGTTCAGGTAATTACATATCTCGTGAGTTAGGAGCAAAGCGTCATGGCAATGCTATAAAGATGGCATCAACAGGCTTCTTTAGCTCTTTCTTCTTTGGACTAGTTATCCTTGTTCTGGGTGAGATATTCCTTACTCCACTCTCATTAATGCTGGGTAGTACACCAACCATCCTCCCTTACACAGAGAGTTATATGCGTCTTATCCTCTTGGGAGCACCTTTCTTGACCTCATCCCTTACGCTGAACAATCAGATGCGATTGCAAGGTAATGCGAACTTCGCTATGTATGGCATTGTAACAGGTGCTATCTTGAATGTTGCCTTAGACCCTTTACTTATCTTTACATGCGGTATGGGAGTTAGTGGAGCAGCCCTAGCGACTGTGATAGGACAGTTCGTTTCGTTCGTTATCTTATTCTTTATGACTCGAAGAGGGGAGAATATAGCCATTCACTTTCGGCACTTTTCACCCTCATGGGCGGCTTATAAGGAGATATTCTACGGTGGTAGTCCATCATTAATGCGTCAAGGTCTGGCGTGCGTAGCCACTATGTCCCTCAATCTTGCAGCTGGTGTTTATGGTGACTCGGCTATTGCTGCGATGAGTATTGTCGGTAGAATTGCTATGTTGTCATTTGCTGTTGTGATTGGATTAGGGCAAGGCTTCCAGCCAGTTTGTGGCTTTTGCTATGGGGCGGGACTCTATACTCGATTGAAGAAAGCTTATCACTTTACGGTAGTCCTTGGCACTAGTTTCCTCATTCTACTTGCTATTGGATGCTGGATAGTGAGTGATTCCCTTATAGGAGTGTTCCGTGACGATCCTAAAGTAATTGAGATAGGAGTGGTTGCATTGCGTTGGCAGCTCTGTACCTTCCCTCTCAATGCCTTTATCTTAGCAAGTAATATGATGGCACAAACCTGCCGCAAGCCTTTACGAGCTAATGTGCTTGCAGCTGCAAGACAAGGTTTATTCTTCATCCCACTCATCTTTATTCTCCCAGCTCACTTTGGTTTATTAGGCGTTGAGATGTGTCAAGCGGTTAGCGATGTATTCTCTTTCACATTATCAGTGCCTATTGTTGTTTATACCTTCAAAGAGTTTAATAAGGAAGCTGCGGCTAGGAGGGTTACAGAATGAGTAAGATTTATATAAAGAACATGGTTTGTGATCGTTGTAAGATGGCTGTAGAGCAGACCTTACAACGTCAGAATCTACATTCAATAAAGGTTGATTTGGGCGAAGCTATCGTCGAGGAAGAATTGACGGAAACACAACTCTTAGCACTTCGAACGGCTTTAAAAGATTTAGGTTTTGAACTTCTCGGAGATAGAAGACAGCAGACAATAGACCTCATAAAGTCCTCTTTGATAAAACTTGTGCATTATCAAGATAACCAGTCAGCAACAACTCTGAGTGATTATCTCGTCTCTCAACTCCATCAAGACTATAGTTCGCTTTCCAAACTCTTCTCGGAAGTAGAAGGAAAGACCATCGAACGCTATTATATAGAGCTTCGTATCGAGCGTGTGAAAGAGCTAATTCGTTATGACGAACTTACTCTTACACAGATAGCGCAGCGTATGAATTATTCTTCAGTAGCCTATCTCTCCAGTCAGTTTAAGGCAGTCACGGGGATGACTCCATCTCAATTCCGAGGGATGAAGACGAATACTCGTATGCCTTTAGACCAACTTTAATATCTTATTCTGGCTTCTGGTAAGCATCCTTATCATACATATCTCTCAATAAGCTAATACCTGCTTGCGTCTTAAAAATATTCTTGCAGGTAGCATTAATGGCGTGTTGAGAGCAATTATCCTCATACAAGTTAACAAGGAAATCGGCCTCTACAAGAATCTGATAGTCTAATCCTTCGATGTGGTTATAAGTATGATGATGCCCAATAAGGAAGCATATTCTATCCATCTCTTGATCAGTGAATCCACCCAAACGCACCATTAGATTACGAGCCTCTTGAGGTCCTTCAATCTCTTGATACTTACCATTGCTAGAACCATACTTGCGTTCGCTGACATGAATCCCAATGTCATGAAGAATAGCAGCAGACTCTAGTATGTCTTGTGTCTCAGCCTCCAATCCTTCTAGCGTACCAATGGTAGCAGCTAAGTTATGTACCTTTAAGAAATGATGGATACGTCTTGCATCCCCTTTGTCATATTCCGTCATTGCAGCAATGAGCTTTGCGTGTTTTCTATTCATCATCTAATACCTTTATAATAACGTATTGCAAAAGTAAGTCATTGCATTTAGAAAGAAGTATGATAAGCGTGAAATAATATGAAAGGAGGCATTTTGTAGGAATGTTATAACCTTTATCCATAATTCTGTAATACGCTTTCCTTAATATAAGTGTACCTTTGCAAGCGACAAGGAGAAAGTCTTCTTGCAAACAACTAATATAATAAAACAAAGTTATGAAGAGTGATATTTTTGCAGTAAGTGGTATGAAGTGTGTACATTGTAAGGCTAACGTAGAGAATGCGCTAAAGTCTTTAAATGGTGTAAAGAGTGCAGAAGCTAATCTAGAGAAAGCCAATGTAAATGTTGAATATGATGAGTCTGTTGTTACTCCAGCACAACTCAAGGAGGCAGTAGACAATAGTGGGCGCTATGAGTTGAGCCTATAAGGAGATAAGTATGAAGCAAACAATTCCTGTTATCGGCATGGCATGTTCTGCATGTTCTGCCAATGTAGAGAAGAAACTGAACGAGCTTAAAGGCATTAATACCGCATCGGTATCATTGCCTGGTCGTTCCGCTTTGGTCGATTATGACCCCGAAACCATCTCACTGGAGCAGATGAAAGCTGCAATCAATGGGATTGGTTATGACTTAGTTATTGATAAAGAGACTTCAGTTGAGGAGATCGAGAAGCGCGAATACACGTTATTACGTCGGAAAACCATCCTTTCTTGGATATTCTCCATTGCCGTAATGAGCGTTTCGATGGGATGGATTGACCTCCATTCACGCACCATTGCTAATCAAGTTTCTCTATTGATTGCCTTAGCAAACATTGTTTATTGTGGTCGACAGTTCTATGTTTCAGCATGGAAACAACTCCTTCATGGCACTGCAAACATGGATACCCTCGTAACCTTATCCACGGCAATATCATTCCTGTTCAGTGCTTTCAACACCTTCTGGGGGGATGCTGTATGGGCGAGCCGAGGTATCGTTTGGCATACATACTATGATGCGGCTGTAATGATCATTACCTTTGTCTTGACAGGACGAATGTTAGAAGAAAAGGCAAAGGACGGCACTGCCTCCTCTATTAGGCACATGATGGGTATGGCTCCAAAGACGGCACATATTGTTGATGGTGACCGAATAGAAGAAGTGCCAATATCGACGATTGAAGTAGGAGATATTCTAGAGGTTCACCCTGGCGAGAAGGTTCCTGTCGATGGAGAAGTTATCTCTGCCGAGAGCTTTATGACCCCCGATGCTGCCTATGTTGATGAGAGTATGATCACAGGCGAGCCTACCCCTGCCGAGAAAAAGAAGGGTTCAAAGGTGTTAGCAGGCACTATTCCTAGTCAAGGAGTATTCCGCATGAAGGCAAATGAGATAGGTGAGAACACGGCATTAGCGCATATTATTCGGATGGTGCAAGAGGCGCAAGGCTCTAAAGCACCTGTGCAACGCATTATCGATAAGGCTGCTTTAGTGTTTGTTCCAGTCGTTACGCTCATTGCCTTGCTAACCTTTCTTCTATGGTGGCTGATAGGTGGCGAGGCTTACTTACCACAAGCGATTATCTCTGCCGTAGCCGTTTTGGTCATCGCTTGCCCATGTGCCATGGGATTGGCTACACCGACTGCCTTGATGGTAGGAATTGGTAAGGCTGCACAAAAGCAGATACTCATCAAGGATGCAGCAGCATTGGAGAGCTTACGTAAGGTGGATGCACTTGTAACCGATAAGACGGGAACGTTGACGATACCTAATAAGGAGGTAGACTTCACCAAGGCTGACAATCTTCCTTTCGAGAAGCGGGAACAACTGAAGCCCAATGCTCGTGAGGCGATGGAGGAGTTGCAGAAGAGTGGGATAGAGGTCTATATGATGAGTGGTGACAAGGATGAGGCTGCACACTATTGGGCTGATAAAGTGGGTATAAAGCACTACTTTAGTAAGGCTTTACCGCAGGACAAAGAGAACCTTGTTAAGCGTTTGCAGTCTGAAGGAAAGCGTGTTGCGATGGTAGGAGATGGCATTAATGATACCCAAGCGTTGGCGTTGGCAGATGTCAGTATAGCGATTGCCAAGGGTACAGATGTTGCAATGGATGTAGCGCAAGTGACGCTCATGGGCGATGATTTAGCTACCCTTCCAGAGGCAATCCGACTCAGTAAGAACACCGTTAGAATGATATGGGAGAATCTTTTCTGGGCGTTCATCTATAACCTTGTTTGTATTCCTTTGGCGGCTGGACTATTATATGTATTCGGTATCAACTGGCAGATTACACCTTCTTGGGCAAGTGCCCTAATGGCATTCTCAAGCGTTAGTGTCGTTTTGAATAGCCTTCGCCTGCGTTGGATGAAATAGGTGAGTAAGAATAGAAAGAAGGGTGTGATACTTTTGTAATAGATTATTGCTAATTTGGATGCTTCTCATTGCGTTATTTTCGATAAAGTATGATGTTGTGTCCAAATACGCGATTTATAGCAAAGGTATTGTACCTTTCTTTAATTTGTTGATAACCAGTTTGTTATGAAGAACATACCTATCAATCTCTTTAAATATTCTAGCTTTTCCACTGAAAAGTACTAGCTTTTGGGTAAAAACGTACCTCCATTTCACCAAAAACGTACCTCCGTTTCATTAAAAACGTACCTCCGTTTCATTAAAAACGTACCTCCGTTTTACTAAAAACGTACCTCCGTTTTATGAAAAAGCCATATACGAACCTGTTTAAAGGTATGTTTCTTCTTTTTTAAAAGCTATTTCGATAATTCTGTTTGTAAAGTATCTTCTAATGAAGAAGAGCGTTGTGTAACATAGAAATAGGACTTACCATAGCTTATTAATAGCTGATGATAAGTCCTATTGATGCCTATTTACGTGAGTGAAACGTACCTCGATGATAGGAGAAAAGCCCTATCTCACAGGGTAATCATATCTGTTTGTGTTGTAGAAGTTCGTCTGCTGTGATGGAACATGATCGAACTCAACATTGATAGAGATAATGTTTTGATTGTGAGAACCCCATTGATAGCTTACGCCACCACCAATTCTATCCATGAATCGACTAGCCATTGCGCCATAACCGAAGCCCATTGCACCATAACCATAACCAAAGGGACTATAGCCCAACATGCCATATCCGCCCCAAGCTGGGTATCCATAACCTGCGTAACCGAAAGCATTTCCGACGTTATTAGAGGTGAATGCCTTCTGAACAAAGGCGTAAGCACTCCAATGCTCATCGAATTGATAGCCGAGAACAGCATTGACTCCGCCAACGAAGTAGTTGTTTCCTTGATAAGTCAGATGGTTTACATAGCCACCAACAGCTAGGGTTGCCTTCTTTGAAAGGTTGGTTACATACATCAATGACACATCTTGCGAGAACCCTGCGCCATGGTTATATCCATGTCCAAGGTTGGCGAATGCTGATGCACTAAGGTTTATGTTCAATCCTTTATGCAGTCTCCATGGACCTAATCCATAGCCCCACTCGGGATAATAGAAACTATTGGGAGTAACCGTCTGACCGCTTTCTGTAATGACAGGGAGGTTATTGTCTATTTGAGATTGCTGTTCACGATCCTCTGCCATACGCCTAGCATATTCCTTCTCAGCCTCAGTTGCTTCCCTTGGTCCTTTCAGGCGCGATGACTCAATAGGCTTCACAACCGATGTATCAACGTTGTGCTGCCTCGCTATTGTTTGCGCTTGCAATGGCAGGCACAAGATAGCTGTTATTATGAAAGCATATTTCTTCATTTGCTTGCAAATATAAATAATCGTCTATCAACAGCCAAGTATTTTAAAAGTTATTAGTGTTTTTTCATGTTGTTGGTACTACTTAGTTTTCATGATGAGCGGTGGATCTGTTGTAAAGAGAAATACGGTTGCACCATGGAAAACCTGTCCTGGCTGTAAGCTATTGTCTACTTTCTCCATACCACTATTGTATCCAGCATGCAAGGGTTGTAGTGTTATGCCGCTACTTTGCGCCCCATGCGTATTGATGAGTAGGGTGGGTTCGCTAGAGTAGATGGTCATTGCGCGCCCACTTTGTGCATCAAACAGGATAGCGGCAGGCTTTTGCATATTGTCAGGATGTCGCAGTTGGAAAGCATGATAATAGCCATTGATGGTTGCTTTTATTCGTTCTCCAATCTCTCTTGGTTGGGTAAAGTCGAATGGAGTAAGGCGTGTTTTCTGTAGTTCATTAGTGGGGAATTGCTCCTTATCCAACTTATTTGTGTAGTGCGTATCTATCCACAGATGTTGTTTAAGGATAGATCGGTGCATGTCACCAGATAGATTGAAACAAATTCCATTGGTTACTTGCAATGTTGTTGGAGCAGTCGTCGTGATACGATAATCAATGTCGAGTGCATTCTGATCGGATAGCGTATAGGTAACAGTTGTATTCAGTTTACCATTGAGATTGTTCTCTCCTTCAGTCGTAATATAGCGTAGGGAGACCGATTGGTTATCAGAGCTAACAACCTCCCAAACCTTTGATGAGAGCGTTTCTGTATGATCCTTACCGATGTAGATAAGCGTTGCTCCTAATGTAGAGTCTTGCTTGTAGTCTTCCAGCTGATTGTACCCTTTGACCACAGGCTCCAATCGTCCGTTCCAGTTATGGGCTGTCAACGAAACAAGTCGCGCTCCGTAATTACTCACAATAGCCTCCATACCATTGCTGTTAGTGAGCTTGACAAGTCTTGCTTCCTGTGCATTTATGTTCATAACAAGGCTCAATAAAACCATTGTTATTAGTGCATGTAGCTGCTTCATAATGTATCCTTTCTGTATATTGCAAAGTTAGTAAAAAACTTTAGAAATGCTTGTGTGGTAGAAATAAATGTTATACTTTCGTATCCAAATACAACTATTTTAGAATTAAAGAAGAAGTCTTCTGTTTCTTTCCGTTGCTTTTATCTTCTACAGCCTATGTGAGTTTATAAGATAAAAGAATGTCAGGAAAGAGCAAAGAGATAGCAAAAGATATAGGATTATGGAGTTAGAATTAGAACCCTTATGCCTTCCTTGTGATAAGAAACGCCCCATTGTCATAGCAGGACCATGCTCCGCCGAAACCGAAGAGCAGGTGATGAATACGGCACGTATGCTGGCAGATAAAGGATGTCACATCTTTCGTGCAGGCGTATGGAAGCCACGTACCAAGCCAGGAGGATTCGAAGGAAATGGAGAGAAAGCCTTACCCTGGTTGAAAGAAGTCAAGGAAGAGACTGGGATGATGATATCTACAGAGGTGGCAACCCCTGATCATGTCGAATTAGCAATGCGGTATGATATGGACGTACTATGGGTTGGTGCACGTACATCGGCTAATCCTTTTGCAATGCAGGCATTGGCAGACTCGATGCAAGGACTTCAAATACCAGTATTAGTGAAGAACCCTGTCAATCCTGATTTAGAACTGTGGATTGGTGGCTTACAACGGTTGAATCAAGCAGGGTTAAAGCGTCTGGGTGTAATCCATAGAGGCTTCTCTAGCTATGATAAGAAGATATATCGCAACCTACCGATGTGGCAAATCCCTATTGAATTGCGCCGTCGTATTCCTGGATTACCCATTATTTGTGACCCTAGTCATATTGGTGGACGCCGTGACTTGATAGCTCCTCTTTGTCAGCAAGCAATGGATTTAGGCTTTGATGGACTCATCGTAGAGAGCCATTGCAACCCGAAAGAGGCATGGAGTGACGCTAAGCAGCAGGTAACTCCTGATATTCTGGATTATATTCTGTCGTTACTTGTGATACGTGATGACACCTTCACAACTGAAGATATCCGTTCGTTACGTGCGCAGATAGATGAGTTAGACAACTCTTTGATGGAACTCCTTGCGAAGCGTTTCCGCTTATGTAGGGAGATCGGAACCTTTAAGAAGGAACATAACATGACGATCTTACAGACGGGGAGATATAATGAGATACTCGAGAAACGTGGTACGCAAGCAGGATTATGTGGTATGAATCCAAAGTTTGCAGCACATATCTTCGAGCTTATCCATGAGGAGAGTGTACGACAGCAGTTGGCTATTGTGACGCAATCTTAAGCCTCTCTCTTCCTAAAAATATCATCTATGACACGCTTATTGTTAACCTTTCTTCTGAGTCTTATGACCCTATACTCAGTCGCACAAAACCGATTGACTATTGTGGAGCTAAACGCTGAGAATCTCTTTGATGCACGGCATGATACGTTGAAGAATGACTATGAGTTCTTACCCACTTCGCCACGTCATTGGACTCGAACAAAGTATTGGGAGAAGTTGAATAGGACGGGGCAGACCATCATTTCCTGCGGTGAAGATAGCAGTGGATGGCAATTACCTGACCTTGTGGGATTATGTGAAGTGGAGAATGACAGCGTGCTTTTTGATCTTACGAAACGCTCTTTATTGCGCAATGCACGCTATGAATACGTTATGACATCATCGCTTGATACACGTGGTATAGACGTGGCTTTGCTCTATTCTCCCTTCTCTTTCCGCTTGTTGAAAGCCGATACTATCAGGGTTAGCTTGATAGCAGATATGCGACCAACACGTGACATACTCCATGTAGAAGGAGCTATTGCTAATGGTGATACCTTACATGTTCTATTGCTTCATGCACCGAGTAGAACAGGTGGAGAGATATACTCAAGACCTTTCCGAAAACACGTGATAAAGCAAGTTAGTAATGTGGTTGATTCTATTCAGAAATACCAAGTTAATGCAAAGATAATCGTGATGGGCGACTTCAATGACTATGCTGATAGTCCTTCATTAAAGCCTTTGTACGAATGCGGTTTGTTGAATGTCTCGGCACAAGTAAAGGGTAAGAATGGTGCAGAAGGCACCTATCGTTATCATGGAGAGTGGGGTAGTTTGGATCAGATTCTCATAAGTGAGAACCTCCGTCCTTATGTGCTTTCATGCTATGTCAATGATGCTCCTTTCCTTCTGGAAGAAGATATGAAGTACGGCGGAGTAAAGCCTCACCGCCATTATAATGGGATGCGTTATAACAACGGCTTCAGCGATCATCTGCCCTTAGTATTACGGCTATCTATTCCCTAAGAAAAGGGCGTGAAAGGAAAGAACTGCCGTTAGAAGTTTATTGCAAGTCCTGCTTCAACAGCTGTATATGACTTCCTTATAGGTACAATAGGAGCTGTGTCATAGATGAGGCGATAAGCACCATTAATACCAATGGCTGGTGTTATCTTATATAGAAGATCTACGGCACCACCGAATCTAGCTTCCTTAAAGTAGCTATCAGGTTTCCCTTGATGAATAGCAGTAGCTGTCAATGACCAATGGTCACTGATATTATGTTGGAAACTCAAGGCTAGATGCGTCTTAATGCTACGGCTACAAGCGTAGAGTGTAGGAGCAGATGCGGTTGGATCTTTCCACTTCTCGAACTCATAGAACACACCCGCAGCAGCAAACATAAGGAATCTCTCCTTATTCACGAGTCGATAACGTGATTGCAAACCCGTAGATACCTTAAACTCTAAGCCTCTACTCCCTGCCCATTGCGATTCGGCATAAGGATAGACTTCAAAGGCATGGCTCAATAAATATCGATACTCCATGTGTACGTGTCCGCCGCTTACCGTCACCTGTTTACCATAGGTTGAGAACTCTAGTTTATTGATTAAGTTGATAACACGCTTGTGCTTGATTAATAGATTGAGATTGGCAGTATTCTTAACAGTGAGTATATTCTGTTGTTCGGTCTTGAAGTCTACTACTGGTAAGAGAGATCCTTGTATAGTCTTCGTACTATCAATGCTTAGGGTGAGATTCTCCGTGAATAACATCTGAGCATGCGATGGGATAGAGAGTAACAAAGCCAATAGAACTAGTGTAAGTCTTTTCTTCATGTGCGTTGATGAGTTCTAATGATGATATGTAAGATAAAAAATAAGGGACGTACAAATGTTAGTGTGCGTCCCTGTTTATTAGTTGCTATTGCTTATCAAAAATCTTAAGTTTCTTATTCAAGTTGTCAATTTTGGACTGAAGTTTAGCTATCTTCTTACCCATCTTATCCAATTTTTTCTTACTCTTAGCCAACTTCTTATTTGTGGCTTTTGCCTCTTTCAATTTCTTGATAGTGTCCTTCGCATCCTTTACTGTGCTAGAAGGACTTGTTGCAGTGAAGTCGGTTGTTGCTGTGTTAGCGTTAGCGTTAGCATTAGCCGCCTTCTCCGTTAACTCATTATAGTCGGCTTTCTCTTTCTCGTAATCAAGCTGCGCCTTATTTAACTTAGTGGTCAGTTCGAGTAGCTTCTGCTGTTCCTTTAGGTTCTTGATAGCCGTTGTGTTTGGTGTAGAACCACATGATGTCATTAGTGCAATAGCACCCATTAATAATAATTTTCTCATACTTCTTTCTTATAAATTAGTCTTACAATAAATAAATACTATCCTTTTCTATGTTCGTCTTAGCCTTTGCTTTTAGGCTCGTCTTTCTATGTCCTGTTATAGAATTGAGTCTGTCGACTGTTGTATTTGCCTTTTAATATCAGCCTTGCTATTGCCTAAGCCAATATTATCTAATAATCCGTTCAAAGCCCCACCAACTAAGTCTTCAATGGTAGAGGTGGCAGGCTCTACAATATTATCTTGTATCATCTTCTGCGCCTTTTGCCTTATTTGCTCTTTGAGGTTCACTTCCGAATTCTTATAATATTGTCTTGCTGCTTCCTGCAAGTCATCTTCGTCAATCGTAAAGATATGCCCTAAGAGTCCTACTGATACGGTGTGATTTTGTCCTGCATAATGCACCTTGCCTGTAGAGTATATAATGTGATTATCCACGGTAACGAGGTTGTCTACAGCAGATCTTATCACTTTCCCAGCAAAGGCATTGCTGATAGAACGGAAAGCGTTATCGACAAGTTCATTGCCCGTTGTGTTGGTCGTATCGTTTACAGCGTCGTTCACCGTATTGGTAATGACGTCAGACAATACATCCTTGTGCTGTTCAGGCTTTGGGCATGTGAGAATCAGCACGATGATGAAAGCCACCAAGATTATCAATGTGCCTAACAAACATCCCGTATGGCTCTTCTTTTGAATAACTACCGTCTGTGGGGCTGCTGCCTGTTGAGTTGCAGGTTCAACGGGCGTAGCTTCAACGTAAGGTAAATCTTGCGCCGTTGTCTCGTCGTCAATAGGATCTTTCCCTTCCAAAATTGGGCGTAACTCCTCAATTTGCCATGCTGGAATCCATTGCTGCGTATCGGTAGGCATGACGAGAGTAGTTGCTATAATCTTCCTCTGACTTAACTCTTTGAGGCTGTAAGGTCCCTGCTTTTCGTTATCAATTTCTATGTAATATTCCATTTGTTTACCTTTATTATATAGTTGAGATATGTGGCGTATAAAAATTATATGTTATCGTTTACGCCTTATTCTCATAATTGTGTGCGAAATTAGACATAAATTCTGATATGACAAAGAAACATCATCTATTTTACTTATCACTTACCTGTTTTTTTCGATTTAAGGTTCATTTATGCTTGAGTAGTCATGGAAAAGATGTATATTTGCACCATCAAACTAAAGAAGATAACCCTATAATTCATAATAAGAAATGATGGAATTAATCCAGCCCTATGTGGGCATTGCGGTAAAGCTAATCGTTGGTATGATTGGCATTCTAACCTTTTTGCGCATTACGGGTAAGGCGCAAATGGGTCAGTTGACTCCCCTTGACACGGTAAGTGCATTCGTTATTGGTGCGTTAGTCGGTGGTGTATTGTACAATCCAGATATGACCATCTGGCATCTCGTCTTCGCCCTAGCCGTATGGACAGGCTTTAATATGCTTGTTCGTTTCGCCATGCACTCTGCCTATTTGCGCCATCTTATCAAAGGCGAGAGCGTCTTCTTGGTGAAAGACGGCGTTATCAAATTTAAGAACTTCAAGCGTAATAGTCTTGAGATGGAGCAGTTCCGCCTCATGCTAAGGCAGAAAGGTATCTTCTCCATGTTCGATGTAGAGGATGTACTGTTTGAAGCTAACGGCTCAGTGACGGTTCTCTCACCTGGTCAGACGGCCTATTCCGTATTGTTGGTGAATAATGGAGAGATTGTGGAAAGCAGCCTAGCACAGTTTAACCACACACAGGAATGGGTGATGAAAGCAATCAAACGCAATGGATTCCGTGGACCTTCTGAGTTGTTCTGTATGGAGTGGACACCTCGAAGAGGGTTCTATTTCGTAACCTTCAACGGGGATGTGAAGCGTGGTAAAGCAGAGTTCGACTCTGAAAGCATAGACCCTGATAACGCACAGGTGTAAGTCCAATCAAGTGCCTCCAAGCCTTCTAAAAAGGGTAGGAGAGTTGACAAAGACTAGTTAGAACATAATAGTACAATTCAATAGTGGCGTTTCCTTGTATGAACGAGAGGCTCTTCTCGTAACAAGGGAACGCCCCTTTCGCATATAGAAGAGCGTTCATTCCTGTTATTAGCTGTTATTCCTTGTATTTATGAGCGGGTTTTAGTCTCTGATATGTAGCGATAAATTGACACATACGAGTCAGCGCAATGACACGTATGTGTTATGCCGCTTGACACATACGTGTTATTTCGTTCACATATACGTGTCAATTTCGTCCATGATATAAGGCGATGAAATGAGACCTATTTCATCACCTTCTTTATATATATTACGCCCAGAATGTATTACATACCACTAACGTTGTATTTAGCCTAAGTAACCTTTGAGCTGTCAAACATATTCCAGCTCAAAGGCAGATATATTTCTGCACAAAGCATATTTATGTGCGCATGAAAGTGTAACAAGTGTTTTAAAATATTTTAAAATACTACTCACTGGCTTGCTGGTTTATGTCTCTTTTTGCTATCTTTGTATGATAGAAATAGAATAATAAGTACATTTAAAAGCAATGTTTGAGAATTTAAGTGATCGTCTAGAACGCTCCTTTAAGATCCTTAAAGGTGAGGGAAAGATAACGGAGATCAATGTAGCGGAGACCCTAAAGGATGTTCGTAGAGCATTACTCGACGCCGATGTCAACTATAAGGTAGCTAAGTCATTCACCGATACAGTAAAGCAAAAGGCGCTTGGTATGAACGTGCTTACAGCCGTTAAACCAGGTCAGTTGATGGTGAAGATAGTGCATGATGAGTTAGCAGAACTCATGGGTGGCGAGTCAGTAGGGCTAAATCTTACAAGCCGTCCAGCCATTATCTTAATGAGTGGTTTGCAGGGTTCGGGTAAGACCACATTCTCTGGTAAGTTAGCAAACATGCTGAAGACAAAGGAACATAAGAACCCTTTGTTGGTTGCTTGTGACGTATATCGCCCTGCAGCTATCGACCAATTAAAGGTTGTTGGCGAACAGGTGGGCGTTCCAGTATATTCAGAGCCAGAGAGCAAGAACGTTAATGAGATAGCTGATCACGCCCTCGCAGAAGCAAAGGCGAAAGGCTATGATGTGGTAATCATCGATACCGCAGGTCGATTGGCAGTCGATGAGGAGATGATGAATGAGATTGAGAGTCTCAAGAATCATGTAAACCCTGATGAAACGCTGTTCGTTGTAGACTCCATGACAGGTCAGGACGCTGTTAACACCGCAAAGGAGTTCAATGATAGATTGGATTTCAACGGCGTTGTCCTAACGAAACTCGATGGTGATACACGTGGTGGTGCTGCTTTGTCAATTCGCACAGTCGTAACCAAGCCAATCAAGTTCATAGGTACTGGCGAGAAGATGGAAGCTATTGATGTGTTCCATCCAGGACGTATGGCAGATCGTATCTTAGGTATGGGTGACGTAGTCTCTTTGGTGGAACGAGCACAAGAGCAGTTCGATGAGGAAGAGGCGAAACGCTTGCAGAAGAAGATACAGAAGAACCAATTCGACTTCAATGACTTCTACAACCAGATACAACAAATAAAGAAGATGGGTAACCTGAAAGACCTCGCATCAATGATTCCTGGTGTGGGTAAAGCTATCCGCGATGTAGATATAGACGATAATGCCTTCAAGGGTATTGAGGCTATCATACAGAGTATGACACCAAAGGAACGCACGAATCCAGAGGTATTGAATAACTCACGTCGCCAGAGAATAGCGAAGGGTTCAGGTACTAGCTTGCAGGAAGTAAACCGACTCATTAAGCAGTTTGACCAAACGCGTAAGATGATGAAGATGGTTACAGGTTCTAAGATGGCTGGTATGATGAGCAAGATGAAAGGGATGCCTGGTATGCCCTCTATGCCTAAGGGCTTGTGAGAAGAATCATCAACAAACAATAATAATATAAGCTATGGAATATCAGTTAATCGATGGTAAGGCAACCGCAACAGCCATCAAACAGCAGATTGCGGAAGAGGTAAAAGCCATTACAAAGGCAGGTGGAAAACAACCTCATTTGGTCGCTATATTAGTAGGACACGATGGGGGAAGTGAGACTTACGTAAAGAACAAGGTTATTGCTTGTGAGCAGTGTGGCTTTAAGTCTACGCTTATCCGTTACGAAGCTGATGTTACCGAGGAGGAGTTGTTGACTTGTGTAGACAAGTTAAATAAGGATGATGACGTTGATGGATTTATCGTGCAACTCCCATTACCAAAGCATATTGATGAACAGAAGATCATCATGGCTATTGATTATCGCAAAGACGTGGATGGCTTCCATCCTGTCAATGTGGGGCGAATGGCTATCGGTTTACCATGCTTTATATCGGCAACACCATTAGGAATCCTAACATTGTTACAGCATTACCATATTCCAACTTCTGGCAAGAAGTGCGTTATCTTAGGTAGAAGTAACATCGTTGGTAAGCCTATGGCACAGCTCATGATGCAAAAGCAATATGGAGATGCAACCGTAACAGTTTGCCACTCGCATTCAGCGACATTGAAGAAAGAATGTCAGGAAGCTGATATTATTATTGCAGCTATTGGACGTCCCGATTTCTTAACAGCCGATATGGTTAAACTAGGTGCTGTAGTTATCGACGTTGGTACGACGCGTGTACCCGATGCAACACGTAAGAGTGGCTATCGCTTGAATGGTGACGTGAAGTTTGATGAGGTAGCTCCGTTATGCTCATTCATCACTCCAGTACCAGGAGGCGTTGGTCCGATGACGATTTGTTCTTTGATGAAGAATACACTTGCAGCAGGCAAGAAAGAATATTATAAATGATGACAGCAGAAGAATATCTACAACTCGGCAATGAGTGTCGGCAACGAGGAGACTGGCAGAATGCCTTAGCCAATTATATGGAGGCTATCGAACTGGACCCTAACTCGCCGGCAGTAGTTGCAAAAGAGATGCTAGAGAATATTCTAAACTTCTATAACAAGGATGCGTATAATCCTTAAAATACAAAAACTATGAGCAAGATGAAAGGTGCCATCGTAGTGAACACTGATCGCTGCAAAGGATGCCAGTTGTGTATCGTTGCATGCCCGAAAGATGTGATTGCCTTGGCTCAGAAACAAGTAAATGTCCACGGATATCCGTTTGTTGAGTCTGCTAAACCAGATGATTGTATCGGTTGTGCAGCTTGTGCAACAGTGTGTCCTGATGGCTGTATTACAGTCTATCGTAAAAAAGTGGAGGGGTAATTTATGGCAGAACAAGAAGTAAAATTGATGAAAGGTAACGAGGCAATCGCCCATGCTGCAATTCGTTGTGGTGCGGACGGATACTTCGGTTATCCTATCACTCCACAGAGTGAAATTATAGAAACCCTAGCTGCTTTGAAGCCTTGGGAGACCACGGGAATGGTTGTCCTACAGGCTGAAAGTGAAGTGGCATCCATCAATATGATTTATGGTGGTGCTGGTGCTGGTAAGCGTGTATTGACAAGTTCTTCTTCACCAGGCGTCGCCTTAATGCAAGAGGGTATCAGTTATATGGCAGGTGCAGAGCTCCCAGGTGTATTTGTAAATGTACAACGTGGTGGTCCTGGACTTGGAACGATACAGCCAAGTCAGAGTGATTACTTCCAGGCGACACGTGGTGGCGGTAATGGCGATTATAACGTTATAGTATTAGCACCTAACTCTGTTCAGGAGATGGCGGACTTTGTTGACCTTGCTTTTGAATTGGCATTTAAGTATCGCAACCCTGCAATGATTCTATCTGATGGTGTGATTGGGCAGATGATGGAGAAGGTCGTTCTCCCACCAATGAAACCTCGTCGTACAGAAGAGCAGATTCGTAAAGAGTGCCCATGGGCATCTATGGGGCGCACAGCAGGTCGTAAGCCTAATATCATCACCTCTTTGGAGTTAATGCCAGAGGTAATGGAACAAAGAAACCTACATTTGCAGGAGAAGTATCGTCAGATACGTGAGAGTGAAGTGCGCTTCGAGACACAGCAATGTGAGGATGCCGATTATGTAATCGTTAGTTTTGGTAGTGCTGCACGTATCGGTGAGAAGGCTGTCGAGCTAGCTCGTGAACAAGGCTTGAAAGTTGGACTCTTCCGTCCTATCACACTCTGGCCCTTCCCAAGTAAGCAGCTTGCAGATCTTTGCAAAGGCAAGAAAGGAATCTTGGTTAGTGAGATTAACGCTGGTCAGATGGTACAGGATGTTCGTCTTGCGATTGATGGTGCTTTACCAGTAGAACATTTTGGACGTTTGGGTGGTATCGTTCCTGATCCAGAAGAGATTGTGAATGCACTCAAAGAAAAGTTAGTAAAGTAAGAGAGGAGGGCATATATATTATGGCAAATGATATAATTTCACCTGAGAATTTGGTGTATAAGAAGCCGACCTTGATGAATGATACGACAATGCATTATTGTCCTGGATGTTCACATGGTGTGGTTCATAAATTAGTTGCAGAGGTAATCGAAGAGATGGGTATGACCGATAAGGCTATTGGTGTATGTCCTGTTGGTTGCGCTGTATTTGCTTATCGCTATCTTGATATTGATTGGCAGGAAGCGCCTCATGGTCGTGCTCCAGCTGTAGCAACTGGTATTAAGCGTGTATGGCCTGATCGTCTAGTGTTCACTTATCAGGGTGATGGTGACTTGGCATGTATCGGTACTGCTGAGACAATTCATGCCTTGAATCGTGGTGAGAATATTCCAATCATCTTCATCAATAATGCTATTTATGGTATGACTGGTGGTCAGATGGCACCAACAACATTGATGGGGCAGAAAACAGCAACTTGTCCTTATGGTCGTGAACCAGAACTACATGGTTACAACTTAAATATCACCGAACTTGCTAGTCATTTGAAGGGAACTTGCTATGTAACGCGTCAGAGTGTAGATACTGTTGCCTCTATTAATAAGGCAAAGCGTGCTATTCGCAAAGCTTTCGAGGCAAGTATGCAAGGGAAGGGTAGTTCCTTGATAGAGATTGTTGCAACATGTAATAGTGGTTGGAAACTCTCTCCAGTAAAGGCGAATGAGTGGATGCGTGAGAATATGTTCCCTGAATATGAGAAGGGCGATCTAAAAGATACAACCAATCTTTAGTCTTTCTCTATATATAATAAAGGTGTAATATGAAAAAAGAGATAATTATTAGTGGCTTTGGTGGACAGGGTGTACTCTCTATGGGTAAGATTCTTGCTTACTCAGGACTAATGGAAGATAAAGAGATAACATGGATGCCTGCTTATGGTCCAGAGCAGCGTGGTGGTACGGCTAATGTGACTGTTATCATCAGTGATGAGCGCATATCTTCGCCGATCTTAAGTAAGTACGATGTTGCTATTGTACTAAATCAGCCTTCATTAGATAAGTTCGAACCAAAGGTAAAGCCTGGTGGTATCCTTATATATGATGGTTATGGTGTGATGAATCCTCCTACTCGTAAGGACATCACCGTCTATCGTGTCAATGCGATGGACAAGGCTGCTGAGATGAAGAATGCCAAAGTCTTCAACATGATTGTCTTAGGTGGATTACTTAAGGTTTGTCCTGTTGTAAGTACTGACGGCTTGAAGAAAGCACTCTATAAGAGTTTGCCTGAACGTCATCATAACTTGATTCCATTGAATATGCAAGCTGTGGAAGAAGGAATGAAGATAATCGTTCAGCAGTAAAATGATATACAAAGCAACCTGATTTTTTATAACTCTCTAATTTGTTTAAGGGGCTCCAGCAGTGATGCTATGGGCTCCTTAATCTATTTATAAAAGATAGTGTTCATTTAAGCACACCTTATTAAGTTTTTCGTATATTAGATTGTTCTATTATTCCACTAATATAGTTTAATTTGTTCACTATACCCCTATTATGGTAAACTTTTTATGGAAAAGATTTGGCTGTTTCATTATTTTTTTATTACTTTGCAGCCAATTAAAGTGTTGATACTATATAATTTATAAATATTAATTAATTCAGAGAGACAATGAAAAAGTTAGTTTTGATGTTAGCTGCTGCTTCTATGGCAGCTTCAGTTTCTGCTCAGACTGTAGCAGAGAGCAAGGCTTTTGACAACGTTTACGTTGGTATTAATGGTGGTGTTGCTACTAAGACTACTGGTCACAAGTGGTTGAGCGACCTCGATCCAAATGCTGGTCTTCGTATTGGTCGTTACTTCACTCCAGTCTTTGGTTTGGCAGTTGAAGGTAATGCTTACTTCTCAAACAAGCCTTGGCACTCAACAGGTACAGCAGTTCGCGCTACAAATGTTAGTTTACTCGGTACTGTAAACTTGAGCAACCTCTTTGGTGGTTACAAGGGTGAACCTCGTGCATTTGAGGTTAGCGCACTTTATGGTCTTGGTTGGATGCACGTATTTACAAACAACAAGGCAGTAGAGAATCTTACTTCTGGTCAGCGTAACCGTATGACTTCTAAGGCAGCTTTAGACTTCGCCTACAACTTCGGTTCACAGAAGCAGTGGCAAGTTTATGTTGAGCCTTCTATCAACTTCGCTTTCCTAGGTAAGGCTTATTCTAAGGTTCCTGTAGCTGGTGCCGTTGTTAGTCATGACGTGCCTTATGGTTACAAGGCAGTTGCACAGGATGGTCAGCCAGCTTACAACATCAACAACTCATTTGTTCAGTTGAACGCAGGTGTTGTTTACAAATTCAAGAATTCTAACGGCACACACAACTTCACAATCGTTGTTCCACGTAATCAGGCTGAGATCGATGCATTGAACGCACAAATCAATGAGCTTCGCAACCGTAAGCCAGAGGTTATCACTAAGGAGGTTGTTAAGGAGGTTCCTGCTGTTAAGGTTAAGGAGTTCACTGTATCTGACCTCGTATTCGTAACATTCGCTCAGGGTAAGTCTGCTCTTACAAACGACGCTAAGGCTGCTCTTAACAACGTTAAGGAGGGTGTTCACGTTCAGGTTGTTGGTACAGCTTCTCCAGAGGGTTCTAAGGAACTTAACGATCGTCTCTCACAGGCTCGTGCAGACGTAGTTGCTAACTACCTCAAGGGTCGTGGCGTTATCGTTGACGAGGCAACTGGTAAGGGTGTACAGGGTGTAACTTCTAACCGTTTGGCTGTTGTTTACGTAAAGTAATAAGTCATACAAATTAAGAAGTTAAACCTTCTATAAAGTAATATGGGATGTACCTCAAGGGGTGCATCCCTTTTTCTTATTCTAGATGAATGGGTTTAAGTTCTGTTGAGTGATTTAGTTGTAGAATGATTGTCTAATAGTTGGGATTGATTCGTATTGATACATTGTTTATTAAATATGGGAGAGATGGAAAAGTTATCAAAGATAGGGAGATATGAGTTTATGACAGAACCATTTCATTGCGATTTCTCTAATTATCTATTCATGGGACATTTAGGTAATCACATGCTAAATGCAGCTGATTTTCATAGCAATGAGCGGGGTTATGGCATGAATTATCTTAATACTATCAACAAAACATGGGTGTTGAGTCGTCTCGCTATTGAAATGGAGGATATGCCTAAAGCATACGACAAGTTTTATGTTGAGACATGGGTTGATGATGCTATGAAGTATTTTACAAGTCGCAACTTTAAGGTCGTTAGTGAGTCAGGACACATTTATGGATATGGTAAAAGCGTTTGGGCACTCATCGACACAGGTACTCGTGAGCCTTCAGATATCTTTGCTATCCGTGAAGGTCTTATTAATGAATACATAGAGAAAGACTATATTTGTCCGATTGGTAAGTCTTCACGTGTGAAGATAACAGATAAGGCTTCACTTATCCGTTCTATTGATACCTATTATAGTGATGTGGATGTGAATGGGCACATCAACTCCGTTAAGTATATTGAACATATATTTGACTTGTGGGATTTAGATTGGTATCGTCAGCATACAATTAAGCGTCTTGAGATTGCATACGTAGCAGAGTCTCATCAAGGTGATTGCTTACATTTCTATCGTGAGCAGCGTGATTCAGACTTAGACTTTAATGTGAGAATAACAAAGAGCAATGAACTTTGTGAAGAAACAGAGACTTGTAGGTGCAGGGTGTTATTTGTCTGATAGAATGAGGTAACTCCCATCCATTAATAATTGTTCCTCGTCCATAAGTTCCTTCATAACCTTGGTGACCATATCCCAATCCTCATCAAGCAGTCTAACCTCTGTTACATGATGTCTCTCGCCATCAGCTACTATTGCGAGGAGCTTTTCTTTTATCTCCTCTTGCTGGTCGTGATTATCGTGATGAGTATGAGAGAGACATACATCACACTGCTCACAATCTACTGATTTCTTCTCTCCGAAATAATAGAGCAGCTGTCTACTTCTACAAACCCTATCGTTCTGTGCATAATTAATAACAGAATTAATGCTCTTCTGGAATTGCTCCTTCCGCTCTTCGTAAACGCTTTTATCCAGTATGACATCGCTACCATCAACACGATCTCTCTTATAACTAATGAGTGGAATACTCTTGCGAGGAATGAAATCTATGATGTGTTTCTTGCTTAGATTTACAAGCACCATATAAGTTTGATTGCGGTCAAGACCAGCCTCTTGCGCTATATAACTCTCATCGACATAACCATAGTCAGTGAATAATCCACCATAGTTCCTAAGTAGAGATATGACGACATCATTCTCTTTCTCACTTAATGAATCAAGTCGATAAAGGTCATCCCGTCTTAACAAGAACCGCACACGTGCATTATTATCTGGGTTCGGTTCGTAGTCAATATAACCAGCTCGTTGTAATAGAATCAACGCAGCGTTGGCTCGGATAGGGAAGTGTTTAAATGTTGCACAGAACTTATCAATAGGGAACTCAAACGTACAGCCTTCACCGCTATTCACGCCTATTTGATAGAAATAAGCTAAGTGCTCGTAGACCTGTTGTACATATTCTTTCGGTGGGAATGTGTCCTCGATTCTCTTTTGTAGCGTTCGGTTGTCATGCCCATTATAGAGTAAAACCGCATAAGCCTTCTGCCCATCACGCCCTGCGCGTCCCGCTTCTTGGAAATAAGCCTCGAGCGAACTAGGGCAATCCATGTGTACCACCACACGCACGTCGGCTTTGTCAATTCCCATACCAAAGGCATTCGTCGCAACCATAACGCGCACCTTATCATGTTGCCATTCACTTTGACGTTGATCCTTCACGGCTGGCTCCAGTCCTGCATGATACCATGTTGCAGATATACCATACTGCATAAGCAGTTGCGCAACCTCTTTCGTTCGCTTCCTACTACGGCAGTAAACAATAGCCGTCTTTGGTATTGATTGAAGGATATGAACCATCTCCGCCTCTTTATCTTCTGCCTGTCTGACAACATACGCAAGATTCTTTCGCTCGAAGCTCATACGGAAGACATTCTTCTCTGTGAAACCGAGTCGTTCCTGTATATCGTCAATAACGTCAGGTGTAGCAGTGGCAGTTAATGCAAGGATAGGAATGTTGGGTACGAGCTTTCGTATTACTGCTATTTGCAAATAGGATGGGCGGAAGTCGTAACCCCATTGACTAATGCAATGAGCCTCATCAACCGTGATGAAACTCACTTTCATGTGTTTTAGTTTGATTTGGAAGAGATCGGAACTAATGCGCTCGGGTGAGATGTACAATAACTTAACGCCACCAAAGATACAATTCTCCAATGTTGTTACAATCGCATCTCTACTCATCCCAGAGTAGATAGCTGCTGCGGCTATTCCTTTGTGTCGAAGGTGCTCCACTTGGTCTTTCATCAATGCGATAAGCGGAGTAATGACAATGCACACGCCCTCTTGGACTAATGCTGGAACTTGGAAGGTTAGTGATTTACCTCCTCCTGTTGGCATTAGTCCTAAGGTATCCTTCCCCGCACCGATACTTTCGATAATTTCTCTTTGAATACCACGAAAGTCGGGATACCCCCAATACTTATGAAGAATGTCAAGATAGGACATTGGACTTGCTACTTTGAGCTTTGATGTTTGACCTTCTACATAGGAACTAGTAACTTTGAACTTGGGGTTCGCTCTTGACCACCCTACATTCGTCAACGATTATTACTCCTCTGTAGGTCTTATATCCTCAATCTGCAGCTGCACAGCTCCCCGTTTGAAGACATTGTCCTCGATGGTATAAGCAATATCAAACGAACGCTTGGATTTGATGTATCGTGCCGACGCACTCTGTCCGAAAGCAATACCATTCATAACATTGTTTGATTTCGAATCAACGAGTTCCAGCTTGATATGCTCTTGCTCACGTCCAACGACTTTACTTGTTCCGAAATCGTACACATCCAACGTACAGAAGATAGGTTTAGGATTTGCAGGTCCAAAAGGTGCGAATCGCTTCAAGTCACTATGTAGTTTCTTCGTAATATCTTTGAAGTCTATGACGGCATCAATGTCTAGTATGGCTTCCCGCTGTTCAGGTTCGATATGCTCCTCTACGTATGCTTGGAACCGCTTACGGAACTCCTTAACATCCGACCACTTCATCGTTAGGCCAGCCGCATAAGTATGTCCACCGAAGTTTAGAAGTAAATCACGGCAACTCTTGATAGCCGCATAGACATCAAAACCAGCTACGCTACGTGCAGAACCAGTAGCAAGATTCTCGTCACGGGTCAGTACAACTGTCGGACGGAAATATATCTCAGTGAGGCGAGAGGCAACGATACCGATGACGCCTTTCTTCCAGTGTTCGTCATATAGTACGATACTGGATTGGTGCTTCTGACTCTCTAGGCGTGCCACAATCTGGTTCGCCTCTTCCGTCATCTGCCTATCGACGTCCTTGCGTTGTTCGTTATATTCATCGATATGTTTTGCCTGATTGAGCGCTAGGCTATATTCGCGTTCAACTAATAAATCCACACTCTTCTTACCATTCTCCATTCTTCCGCTGGCGTTAATGCGCGGTCCTATCTTGAAGATAATATCACTCATGGATAGTTCCCGCCCATTCAGCCCACAGATGTCAATAATCGCTTTAAGTCCTAAGCTAGGATTCTGGTTGAGCTGTTTCAATCCGTGGAAGGCAAGAATACGATTCTCGTCAATTACAGGCACAAGGTCGGCGGCTATACTAACGGCACAGAAGTCGAGTAGGGGAACGAGACGTGAGAACGGAATATTATTATTCTTAGCAAAGGCTTGCATGAACTTAAAGCCCACACCACAGCCACATAGGCTCTTAAAAGGATAAGAGTCATCTGGTCTTTTGGGGTTCAATATCGCCACTGCGGGTGGCATAGTCTCGTCAGGCACATGATGATCACAGATGATGAAATCAATTCCTCGCTGCTTAGCATAGGTAATCTCTTCTATGGCTTTAATACCGCAATCGAGGATGATAATAAGTTTCACACCCGTTTCTGCGGCGTAATCAATTCCCTTCTTACTCACCCCGTAACCCTCATCATATCGGTCGGGGATATAGTAATCAATGTTAGAATAAAACTGCCGTAAGAATTTATAGACCAGCGCAACAGCCGTGCACCCATCTACGTCGTAATCTCCGTAAACAAGGATACGCTCCTTATGCCCCATTGCATCGTTCAACCTGTCAACGGCGGCATCCATATCTTTCATTAAGAAGGGGTTGATGAGGTCGGCCAGCTGTGGTCGGAAGAATCTCTTCGCAGCACTCTCCGTCGTTATCCCGCGACGTATAAGCAGAGATGCAAGTGTAGGGCTCATGCCTAACTTATCACCTAATTCCTTAGCAGCATTACTCTGCTCGGTTGTCGGTGGCGTATAGTTCCATTTAAAATGCATCTTAATTTATTTTTATTTCTGCCCGTAAAGGTACAAAAAAAAAGCCAACTGCCGTGATGGCTAAGATGAATATTTGTAATAGATAGGTATAGCAAGTCCCACTTTTGCAGGCGTGGAACTGTTGGTGCGTATCGCCTTTGCGACTCATGATGTATATGTTTCCGATTCGTTTCTGTTGCTATTTGTATGATTTTATGATAGGTATTTACAGGTGGAAAGGGTAGGGGAATGGCATATTCAAGAACGGCTAAGAATCTTTTTAGTAGCCTTATGTACTACTCTCACTTGCGGTTTCCGTGTTTGTTTTATACGCATCTTGTATTATTTCCGTGCTTATTCTGTATTTGCGCAATACGTATGTTTTTATATTATCTAAGTCTGATAATTAATTATCTAAGCGTGATAATTAATTATCAGACTTAGATAATACTTTATCACGCTTAGATAATGTAATTATATACGTATCAAAACAATGCAGAACACTTGAGAAAAGAAAGCGAATACGGGGACAATGAAATGCAATACGTATGTTTTTCTTCTTCTTTGCCTATGTTTTACGGGCGGTTATGGGTGGTTTATACTATTGTATAGAGTGTTTTGCACGATGTGTTGTTGATGTGTGAAAGTGGGGAAGATTGGTTTGTTTAGAGGCTTAGGGCATAAAAAATCCCGCTCCATTAGCTATGGAACGGGAAGAGTTATTTGTGATTGGAATCTAAGTGATTAGAGTCCCATCTTCTTGCGAATATCCTTAGGAATTGCATTCTTGTTAATCATGTAGTCCATGGTGTTAGCAGCAATGAAGTCCTTTGTCATGTACCAGATACCCTTGTAGTCACCAGTCTCACCCCAAGAGTTCTTTACCATGTAGTACTCCTTACCATTCTGATCCTTTGCAATACCAAATATGAGCATACCATGGTCGTCGGTTAGCTCCCAGTTGTCGAAACGCTCTTGACGCTGCTTCTGTGTAGGTGTAATCTCTGGTACGTTTACGCCGAGAGAGTCGATCAAGTCCTTCTTCTTCGCAGCCGATAGACCTAGCCAGTGAGCCATGTCACTACCCTTCATGCTCTCAACTTTCTTGCCATCAACCATGTAAGCGAGTCCCTTGCGTGAGAAACCAGGCTCACTAACATCGCCACCCCAAGCAACGGTGTAACCATTCATTACGGCATTGTCGATAACGCGCATCATCTCATCCATCGGAAGGTTATAAGATAGTGGATAACGCCAGTTGTCCTGTACTTCTACAGCGAATGTGGTGTAGAATGGATGGTGTGTGTAAGAGGTAATGGTTACGTAATCGTCCCAATTCACACCGAGGCTTGCAGCGAAAGTCTCTGGAGTGTATTGCTTGCCTTCGTATGTGAACTTATCTGGGCACTTGCCGAGGTAAGCGTCGAGAATGCCTTGCAATCCTACCTTCCATTGACCTGATATCTTGTTAGCCTTGTTGCGTGCAACTGCGTTTACGTATGGTTCCATCAATGAGAAGAACTCGTTGAAGTTATTCAATGAGTCGCCATAGAGTGAACCAGGGAAAGGCATTGCGCTCTCTGGTACGATACCATGGTGCTGAATGGTGTAAAGTACGTCGTATGCTGAACCGCCTTGTGCAAACTGGCAATCGCCATGCAGACGAACAACTTGAACGGCACGATCCATGTAAGTCTTGTTTGCTACGAAGCTCTCGCAGAGGTCGTAAGTCTTGCCTGTCTTCTTGAGAATCTCCGCCTCGAAGTAGCTAAGTGTGGAGTAATCCCAGCACGTACCTGAGCGGTTCTGGTCTTTAATACTTGTAATTGGGTTCTGCTTTACTACTGTAAAGATAGGCTTGTTAGAAGCAGATGCTTCTTTCTTGTCTGCAGCGTTAGCGCCTATCGCTACCAAAGCGAGCAGTGCTACTACTAATGTTTTCTTCATAAAGTTGTAAATAAAAGTAGGCTGCCATTGTTAGCTTTTGCATTGAGTGGCAGCCTTGGATGAAATTATTAATTATATGTTATCAATTACTTTCTGTTGGCTGCGATAAACTCTTCAACATCCTTTGGATGGTAAGGGATGAGGTCTTTACCAATAAAGCGACATCCATCCTTGGTGATGAGGATATCGTCCTCAAGACGTATTCCACCGAAGTCTTTATACTCATCGAGCTTATCGAAGTTCAAGAAGTCAGCGCAGTGTTTCTTAGCTCTCCATTCGTCAATGAGAGCAGGGATGAAGTAGATACCAGGCTCATCAGTTACCACGAATCCTTCTTCCAGACGGCGACCCATACGCAAGCAGTTCGTTCCAAATTGCTCTAAGTTAGGGCGTGTCTCCTCATCGAATCCTACGTTAATCTGGTCGAATGATTCCATATCATGAACGTCCATACCCATCATGTGACCTAATCCGTGAGGCAGGAACATTGCGTGTGCGCCAGCAGCAACAGCAGCGTCTGTATCGCCCTTTGCTAAGCCTAATTCTTTCATGCGATCGAAGAGAATACGGCAAATAGCAAAGTGAACATCGGCATACTTGACTCCTGGTTTCGCATACTTCAAAGCAGCATCATGACATTCCTCAACAACCTTGTATATCTCTAATTGTCTCTGCGTAAACTTGCCATTTACTGGGAAAGTACGTGTGTTATCCGAGCAATAGTGGTTGATGGTCTCGGCACCAGCATCACATAATGCAAGTCGACCTGATTCCAATACTGCCATTGATGGGATACCATGCATAATCTCACCATGCTGTGAGAAGATGGTTGGGAAAGAAACCATTGCACCGTATGAACTAGCGATACCGCTAACCTGTCCACCAACGTACTTCTCCGTTACGCCAGGTTTAGCAATGATCATCGCTGTTGTGTGCATCTTATAACCAATAACGGCAGCACGCTCCAGTTCTTCGATTTCTTCTTGCGTCTTCACAGAACGCATCTTTACGACGGCACGGATGAGATCCATGCTTGCTGATTCTTTCTGCTGGTTAGGATGAATACCGAAGAGGTCAAAGATCTGAATCTTTATATCGGCACGATAAGGGGGAAGGAAATGGACTTTACGGTGCTCACGCAATGCGTTGTTGCAAATCGTCTTGAGTCCTTTCATGTCTACTGTGTTAGCCACGCCAACGGCATTGGCCATGTCTCTAACTGAATCAACACTTCCATACCAAACGATGTCATCAATGTCGATGTCGTCACCAACGAGTGTCTCGGTGTCGTTATCAACATCAATCACACCAACGAGCCCATCACGCTTCATACCGAAGTAATAGAGGAAAGACGAGTCTTGGCGGAACGGATAATAACCATTTGCAGGGAAGTTTGCAGGTGATTCGTTATTGCCAAAGAGAATGATGATACCACTCTTTACGAGCTTCTTTAGCTCTGCTCGGCGGTTTACATAAGTTTCTTTGCTAAACATATTTCAATAAATTAGATGGTTTGATTGCAAAGATAGTTATTTTTGGTTGAAAGTTATTAACTTTGCAGTTGTTTTTTAACGAGTTTTTATGCAAATTGATAGGAATACGGGCTTAGTATTAGAAGGAGGTGGCATGCGCGGAGTATTTACCTCGGGCGTATTGGATGCTTTTATGAAGTATAATCTTCGTTTTAAGTATGTCGTAGCTGTATCGGCAGGTGCCTGTAACGGCTTGTCATATATGAGCAGACAGCCCCGCCGTGCACGTATTTCTAACATAGATATGCTTGCCAAGTATGATTATATAGGCTTGCGCCATTTGGTAACACAGGGCTGCATTTTTAATCCTGAGTTGTTGTATAAGCAGTTCCCATTTGAGCTTGTTCCCTTCGATTATGATGAGTACTTCCGTCAAAGTAAGTTAGGCGAAGTCTATGAGATGGTTGTAACGAATTGTGAGACTGGATTAGCTGAATATCTTACCGAAACTGAGGGCAATGCGAAGAGATTAAATGAGTTAGCACGGGCATCCTCCAGTTTGCCTTATGTAAGTAAGATTGTCACCATAGATGACAAACCCTTGTTGGATGGTGGTATCGTTGATTCTATTCCCGTTCAACACGCTATTGAGACTGGACACGAAACCAACGTAGTGATTTGCACACGTAATAAAGGATGGCGGGATAAGGGTAAAGACTATAAGCAACCTAAGTTTATCTATCGTAATTACCCCCGCCTACGTGTTGCATTAAGTCATCGTATAGAGGTGTACAATCGTCAGTTAGATTTGATTGACGAGTTAGAAGAACAAGGAAAGATACTCGTCATTCGTCCGGAGAAGCCCGTTGTTGTTGGTAGAATGGAGAAGGATGTCAACAAGCTCGAAGCTCTTTATGAAGAAGGATTCCGCTTAGGCGAAGACTTTATAAAGGAGCATGTCGAGTAATGGGATAAATATAATCGAATAACTATGGGAAGCTCTTCACATCAAATTATCAGTCCGAGTTATTTGCCATTATGTAAGAAATTATCATTACCTTTGTATCTGTTAATAACTAACCATTACATTTTGAAATAATAATATTATGACACAAGAGGAATATAACCTTTTAGACATTGATTTTGCTCATTGCCCTGGCTCTCATTGTGGAAAAGCAAATGAATGCTTCCGCCACGTAGCCTATCAGATGCTTGCAAATTGCACACGAGATCGTTATATGGTAACCAATCCGAACGTGATAACGGGCAAGCCAAATTGTCCGCTCTTTATATCTAACCGCAAGGAACGCTATGCTTGGGGAATCTCACACATCTTTGACAACGTGCGTGCCTCCGATTTGCGTGGCGTCCGACTGAGCGTTATGCAATGCTTCGGTGCAGCTACCTATTATCATGTTAAGGAACAGCTCCGTGCCATCACCGAGGAAGAACAACAGGACGTCCGTGATGCCTTTACCGAGAATGGTTATGACGGGCAGAGCATTGAGTTCGATCGCTATGAAGAGCATTATCCCGTGCTTATGCGCATGAAACGTTATAAGTAAGCACAGTCCTCGCCTTTCAATTATAAATTCTTTTCTGCTTATATAAGTAATATGATGATACTTATATAAGCAGTACAATCGTATTCCTATAAGACCTATCGAGTTCTACACGTTTGTATAGCGAATTATACAGGCGTGTATAACTAATTATACAAACGTGTATAACTGATTATACAGACGTGTATAATTGATTATACAGACGTGTATAACTTGTCATACAAACTTGTATAATGCGGTTGATAAAGGCTAAGAAGGATGCGATGTCAAGTATAAGTGCAATCGTACATTAACTTATAGGTGCATTGCATGGGTGTTAGGAGTAAGATTGTAGTCTAATTGGATAGCGGAAGATGATGCTATCTTCTCTGTCTATATGGGTAAAAATAAAGGATTCCTCACTGGTATATTGTAGTGAGGAATCCTTATAACTGAATTGAGTATATAATTCAAAGAGGTATAGCTCCCTTTGTGATAGTTAGTCGGTTATATTCTGGGTTATATACTTCGGAGATTCACCATATTTATTAGCTTCTCTTTGACTATCCATTGTTGTAAATGCAAATATGATAAAGCTGAAAGCGAGACTAACAAACCAGATTAGCATACCGAAGATGGCAATTCCACTGCCCATAGCTGTTTTGATTAAAGGTATCATAGCATCTATATCGCCGAAGAGAACGTCAATGTTCGTTGTCCCTATTCCCAAAAGCATGAGAGATATGCCAATAGCTTCAATGATGATGGTCGTTAAAAACCACCATCCACTTTTACCTGTGTCGTGCAGACGACGAATAGTCATAGAGCTGTTCAGGAGCATTAAGACGATGTTAAGATAACGACCTATGACTGGGATAAAATCGCATAAATAGCTAACAATGATGAGAAACAACGTCCCCCACCAAAATTCAGAGCGACGACTACGAGTGTTTAGTTTCAAAGCTCTCGTGAAGATTCTTTTAACTGCTTCTAGGAATCCTACTTTGGGTAATTTTTTAATTTGTTCCATAATATTGCTTTTACTTTGAGTTGTATTGATTCTATTCCTTATCGTCTTTTAATAAGTCGGGACGTAACCGCTTTGTGCGCTCCATTGCTTGATCGAACTCCCATTGCTTGATCTTAGCTTCATTACCGCTTAGCAATATCTCTGGTACATCCCATCCTTTATAACTGCGTGGGCGTGTATAGATTGGAGCGGAAAGCATATCGTCCATAAAACAATCAGAGAGCGCACTTTGGTCGTCACTGATAACGCCTGGAACGAGTCGAACCACAGCGTCGGCAATGATGGCAGCAGGTAGTTCGCCACCCGTAAGCACGAAGTCGCCTATAGATATTTCACGTGTAATGAGATGGTCACGTACTCGCTGATCAATCCCCTTATAGTGACCTGCAAGAATGATGATATTACCCCCCATTGATAAGTCATTGGCTATCTTCTGATTGAATTGTTCGCCATCTGGAGAGGTGAAGATAACATCGTCATAATCTCTCTCTTCCTTTAAAGCACTAATACAATTATCAATCGGTTCAATCTGCATAACCATTCCAGCCTGTCCGCCGAATGGATAATCGTCCACTCTGCGCCACTTATCCTTTGTATAATCACGAAGGTTATGAAGCCTAATCTCTGCAAGTCCTTTCTTTTCGGCTCTGGCAAGGATGCTCTCATGCACGAATCCTTCCAGCATTTCTGGTAAAACGGTGATAATATCTATTCTCATAAGTGTTACAAAGTTAAGTATTATTTTATTATTGCGTTGAGACTTTAAGTTTTTTTTGTAACTTTGCAGCAGTTTTCTAATAATAAACTAAAAACGAAATGAAAAGATTCTTTTCCCTCGCTATCCTTTTGATGGCAGCTTTTGGCAGTGCTATGGCACAGGATGTTCAAGTTCATTACGACTTAGGACACAGTCTTTACAAAGATCTCTCATCACGCATGTCGGTAACGACTACTGTTGAGATGTTTAAACCTGATACCTGGGGCTCTACCTTCATGTTCACCGATATCGACTATAAACGTGATGGTGCTATCGGTGCTTATTGGGAGATCTCTCGTGAGTTTAATCTCTCAAAGAACAAGCAGTGGGCAGCCCATGTAGAGTATAATGGTGGTGCTGGAACTAACTTGAAAGATGGTGCTTATGTAGGTAATCGTTATCAGCATGCAGTTCTCCTTGGTGGTGCTTGGAACTGGGCTTCAAAGGATTTCTCTAAGACCTTCAGCGTTCAGTTGATGTATAAGTATTATTTCAAGAACGCTAATAAAGGTTGGCATCCCTTTAGTGGTTTCCAGTTGACAGAAGTATGGAGTACCACCTTTGCAAAGGGGCTTTGCACATTTGATGGTTTCTGCGATGTATGGTATAATCCGAATGTAAAGGGCAAGTTAATCATGATTTCAGAGCCACAGTTCTGGTTTAACCTTAACACACTAAAGGGAATGAAGAATGTGAATCTGTCCTTAGGTTCTGAGGTTGAGCTTAGCAACAACTTCGTTTATAACGATGAGGGTAAGAATAACCGCTTCTATGCTATCCCAACTATTGCTGCAAAGTGGACGTTCTAGGGAGATTGGAAAGGAGTTGACGAAATAAACAAGTTCGTTGAATAGTAAACTTAAAAAGGCTCACAATGATTGTTGTGAGCCTTTTTTATTATCCTTTTAATAATCAACCTTTCAAAGTTGCTATCTTGTAATTGACGAAAGTACATTTCGTGGGGCACGGAAGTATAAGTTGTGGGGTACGAAAGTATATTTCGTCAATCTCTCTATTTCTTATAGCCTAGAGCCTCTAACCACGCTTTAACCTTACTCATGTCTGTGCGAACCTCATGCCCATAAAAGGCTTCGGGACTAAGGATATTGGCATTAGGATAAATCTCTTTGATGTCTCGAACAGCATAACCTAGACCACTTCCTTCGTGTGTGAGGAAAGGAATGAGAGTCTTATTACTCAAGTCATACTGTTTCATAAAGGTGAACATAACCTGCGGATAGCTATGAATCCAGACTGGACCACCAAGGAATACAACATCATAGTCGTCAATGTTGTTGACCTTTCCTTTGAACGGAGGATATTCTTTGCCGTATCTCTCCTTCTTTGCAACCTCAACTACTTCCTTGTAAGTCTTAGGATAAGGAGTTTCTCTTACCACTTCAAACTCATCACCACCGGTCACATCTCGAATGTAGTCAGCCACCATCTTTGTGTTGCCCACTTCGATATTCCCCACAGCGTAGTTCTCTCCTGTGTGTGAGAAGAAAACAATCAGAATCTTACCTTTCTTTTTCTCAGCATCTTTCTTCTCATTGTTACTCGTCTTACAGCTTTGTGCTCTACTTGTCTTTGGTAACATGACAAGACATAATACAGCCACAATAATGGCAAATATTCCTGTTAACTGTTTCATAATTTATTGTTTTTAGTTAGTTGTTCTTTCTGCGTAATCTTATTCGGCGTTCCCACAGAGCCGTTCCCAATTTGATAGTGCTAGTTATATTGTATTCAGCCACAAACCCATCAGGGGTGATATGTATCTTTATTTTATTATAGAGCGGATGAAAATCTTCGGTTAGCGAATCACAATCATTGTCAATTTCGGTCGTGTCTATGACAACAGAGTCTGTGTCATCATCCACTACTTCTGCTATGGCTGTATCACAAACCGCTTCATAGTCAATACTATCATCTGATATAGAGTCTACTTCTACGGAATCTATCTCTTCTTCTGAATTTCCATTGACATAATTAAACATATAATCGCTGACATATTCTTCACTCTTTATGTCCCTGTAGAAATTCTCATCTGAAACCTTATCGGTTGTGTTGCAGTAGCTCATTGTCCGACTACTTCCGTCTAATGGTTTCCCGGTGATGGTTACCTTGTCTTGCCAAGGAATACTCTGTGCCATAATAGCAAGACTTAGTCCTGGGCAAAAAGCATTGATTGCATATTTTAAAACATTGAAAGAAACCATATTGAGAGAAGGTTGACTTAACTTATAATCCTCTGTTTGTAATAAGAACTCGTTAGGAATCCCATGCTGAAGAATCTTGTCTAATGAAGGATAGAAGTCATGCATGTTACAAATGATGTATTGGTCTAATAAGGAAGAATAGGCTAGGATAACATCATGTTCCATTATGATTTGTAAGATAGAATCGAGAGGTATTCCATATCTGTTAGGGGTACAACAGGGTTGATTGATATGCAATCGGAAAACTCTTCCATAGGCAGAAGAGTTAAGTGCTGTAAGGGTGAAGCTAGAGTAAACGCTGTCAGGAGTTGATTTATACAATGGAGCGTAAGGATAGATAAGTTGTTGTTGTTTTGTGGGCTGGAATATTCTATCCTCATTGTCAGTAGAATCTCCTTTGGCTGAATAGGACCACGAGTTGGAGAACTCATAAGTAATTTCATCACCTATCTCTATTGCATTCTGAGCAGAAGTAGGTAAAGAAATAAGCAAGAGACATAATACAAGCCAGATACTTATGTATGATTTGTGTCCTGCGTTGGATAAATTATTATGAAGAATGGATTGTGATGTGCGCATACCTTATCTTGTTAATGGTTGATGAAAATGGTGCTGATTTACTTTATTGTTTAACCTGCCTAATAATCGATTCATGTGAAACAATAAGTGACCTTGGTTGTTTAAAGGTAACAGTTCTATTGTATTCATTTAGCCAGCCTTCCGAGTTGAAAGAAGTTGTTTCTTCTATCTTGAGAGGATGAGAGCCTTTCTTATCTGATGGTATCTCTTTATAATGTACCACTTCTGGTGTGTACTTATGTCCATAAATCTCAGGTAGCATACCAAGCCCTGGAGCCGAGAGGTTTATAATTAATGATATAAAAGAATTGACATCTTCTGATTGGGTGAATTCTTGTTTAAATTCCTCCTTTGGAACTACATCTGTAAATTTTTTAATAAGTTCGTTCTCTTCTCTGTGTGTGTAGAGGTAGTCTACAAGATCATTTATTGTTTCATTCGAATTGGTGGGCATATAATTACTCATATTTTTATTAAAGGTGATTAAGATTCCTTCTTCTTTTAGTAATCCAGTAGTGAACTTAGGAGTCATTAACTCTGGGTTACCATTGATATTATCCCCATAAGGACTCTGTTGAACCTGTAACCGCATGGTATAAGTATAAGGTGTCACTTCCCGTACAGTTAATGTAAATGTTGATTCGTAGGATTTTCTATTTTCATTGAGTAGATAGTAAGACGATGCTGGACTGAAAGATAAATTATCATAGACACCATAAGGAATCTCTATGGGCTTTCTTGTAGTTGGATCCTCTGCTTTAATCGATAGCTTATAGGTGTATTGGAGAGTATCTCCCTTTTTGAAATGTGTAGAGATATAGTCTCCTGGCACTTGTGCACATACTATCGTACAAATGAATGTGACAATGGCTAGTGCTATTCTCCGTTGATCAATATTCTTCATTTTGAGAAGGGTGTTAAAAGGTTATTTAAATTGTTTTTGTTAAGTCGTAAAAGCTATTCTTGAACCATCTTTATAGAGAAAGACCCATCTTAGAACAATGAGCCTTCTTTAGTTGGAGAAGGATTAGGAATGGCTTCCATCTGTACGAATCGAGCAATGAAATCTTCCTCAGAGATAATTGGAATAGAGAGTTCCTTTGCCTTTTTATTTTTACCAGAAGAACTTTCTACATCGTTGTTAATAAGGAAGCTGGTTGATTTAGAGACAGAACCTGTCACTTTGCCCCCTTGACTCTCAATGTAAGCCTTCAGCTCATTACGATTCTTATAATGATGCACATCGCCAGTGATAACAAACGTTAGTCCTTCGCAACTATTACCAGTTGGCGCAGATGAAGACTGACTAATATTGAGTTCTACTAATAGCTGTTGCAGCATTGAATAGTTATCTTTATCCTTCATCCATCTAACAAAGCTGGCACTCTTTTCTGGTCCAATGCCTGCAATAGTAGCAAAGACATCTTCGGTAGTAGCTTCAGTAGCTGTATGGAATAGGTCTGCTATTTGATAAGCTGATAACAAACGATTGCAAACATCACGCCCGATAAGTGGTATATTTAATGCAAAGAGTAAGCGATGCGCTTCCACATCACGAGCTTTCTCAATGGCTGTAAGTAACTTGCTAACGCTCTTGTCTCCAAATCCATCCATTGTGCGTAGTTCTGAAGCATGGTTGTTGAGATGGAATAAGTCTGCATATTCACGTACCCAACCAAGATTGATAAACTTCTGTATCGTCTGTTCGGATAGTCCATCAATATTGATTCCTTCCTTTGATACAAAGCGTCCGAACTTCTTGAGTTGCTTTGCAGGACAATGCGTGTTGGTACAATGCAACGTCTTTGTTCCACTACTCTCACTCTCCGTTACCTCTGTTGCTGATTGGCATACAGGGCAAAATTCAGGTATATGGAATACGCCCAATCGCTCAACAACATTGATTACCTTTGGGATAATCTTATTTGCTTTGATAACAGCTATCTTTGTTCCCTTATCGCCAATCCCCAATCGCTCACATTCAGAGATATTACAGAGCGAGGCACGCTTAACAGTTGTTCCTTCTAGTTCAACGGGCTTGAATACGGCAACGGGAGATATGGTTGAGGCAGCACAAGACCATTCTATATATTCTAATTCTGTTTCCGCACTCTCATCCTGCCATTTGAAAGCATAACCAGCACGTGTCGCATGATGCCCTGTTACCGAGCCTGTTGCGGCGTAGGCAGTATCATTGTATGTGATGACTAAGCCGTCAACGGGATAGGGGAAAGGCGATGAACTCTTGCCTGTTACCCGTTCTGTCCAACGATCGATGACTGCTTGGATATTTGCTTCTGTGGGCTGCTCAATGAGTTCTCTGTCTACTGGCTTGAAGCCTTGTTGTTCTAGCCATGCCATACGATTGCCCCATGAGATAATCTCTTCTTCTTCATAGACAAGGGTAAACGGAATCCAACGGATATGGCGTTCTTTCACTTCATTGATGTTCTTCAACGTCAATGAACCTGATGCAAGGTTACGAGGATTAGCATATTCCTCTTCTGATTCCATATTGAATTGCTCGAAGTCAGGATAACTGATAACTGCCTCACCACGAATCACAAGATGTCCTTTATAGGGTATTGCCTGTAGGATTCCGTCAATAGCTTTAGATAGATGGGTGATATTGGTTCCAATATGACCATTACCACGCGTGACAACCTTTGTCAGTTTTCCATTATCGTATGTAACAACTAGTGTCAAACCATCTAACTTCCATGAGAGCCAAATAGGTCTATTCTCTGCCCACTTTGTAAGTTCTGTCACCTTCTTTGTCTTTGCTAAAGATAGAGCAGGGAACTCATGTTCCTCTTTCTGACCAGTAAGATTATCAGCAGATACATTTTGAGTAGGAGAATCAGGTAAGATAATTCCCGTTTCCTCTTCTAACTTCTTTAATCGGTCAAAGGCAGCATCCCACTCATAGTTGGTCATGATTTCTTCTCTGCCATTATAATAAGCATCAGATGCAGCGTTGAGTTGTTCAACAAGGGATTGTATTTCGTCGTTCATTCGTGTTGAGTGTTTGAATATTGGCAAAGATACTACAATTTGATGAATCTGACATTCATTCGCTGAATTAATTTGAATAGTTTATGTTGCCAACTCACTTCTTTTGCTTACCTTTGCGCCAAAGAATAATCGAATCAATTTTATTTATGTCTACACTAACGATTTCTATTATCGTCGCCTTCGTCTTGGGTTATGC
>FLSB01331868.1_pt1 | contig 37452 bp, 23 predicted proteins | sample 1550551 | NCBI WGS metagenome assembly FLSB01 (sample SAMEA4031774, study PRJEB14383) | metagenome | biome: human; feature: oral; material: saliva | place: Philippines | collected 2014 | reverse complement strand
GTTGAGATGACATTCGTTACAGGAACATTCATCATTGTAGCCAATTCCGAAACAGTAACAAACTCTGTCAGCTTCAATATCTTACTTTCCTTGCGCTCTGCCTTAGCCTCCGCATTCAGACGCTCTTGAACAGCATCACGCTTCTCCTTACGGTACTTAGCACCCTTCTTGTTCTGGCTCTTACTTGTCAGACGAGCAAGTGTCTCCTTTACCTGGCGTGCTACTGCCTCATCATCCACCTCTAATGGTTTCTGATTACGGTTGCGGTTCTTCTTACCACCGTTCTTATTATTGCCGTTATTGCCACCCTTCTTACCATTCTGGTTCTGCTGCTGATTAGCTGCAGCATTGATGTCAACACGTTCTTTATTAATACGAACACGTTTCTTCTTACCCTGACCATTATTCTGACCAGCCTTCTCTTCACGCTCTTTACGGCGTTCTTCCTTACTCTTCTTCTTAGGACGAGTACTCTGATTCAGCGAACTAAGGTCAATCTTACCCAATACATTCACCTTCGGAGTATTGAGCATTTTCTTCTCATTCTTAGTCTGGAACAGACCATCTTCCTGCTTTTTATCTTCCACAACAGGTTCTTCTTTAACAACAGATCCAGTCTCAGTCTTCACTACAGGAACCTCTTTCTTTGGAGCTTCAGCCTTCGGAGTCTCAGGTTTCTTCTCCACCGGAGTCTTAACAGGTTCTTCAACCTTATTTTCCACAGGCTTTTTCTCCTCCTTTACTATAGGTTTCTCAACTGCAGAAGGCTGTTCTTTCACAACATTCTCCTTCGCTGGGCTGACGGCAGCAGCCGCTTCAGGAGCAGACTTCTCTTCGGTAGGAGCAACAGATTTCTTAGCTGTCGGCTTATTCAGTTGGTCAAGATCAATCTTTCCAACTGGCTTATACTTTGGACGGCCAGAATCTAATATAGCTTCTGCCTTATGGCTATTACCAGAAGACTTTTTCTCCTTAGGCTTCTTCTGGAAAAGCTTGGCAGCATCTTTCTTTACCTCTTGATCATTCTTGAAGGCACCAACAAGAGCCTTATACTGCTCCTCACTGAGTTTAAAGTTAAGATCACTCTTTACCTCACCCAGTTCTGGTTTCTTCTCTAAGAACTCCACTGCCGTTTGAAGTCCTACGTTTAATTCTCGAATTGCTTTGTTTAATCTGATGCTCATTAATTTCTTTTTTCGGTGTTGGGTGCTAGTTGTTGGTTGTAGCCTTTTGGTAGAGAGGGGTTCCGAACATGGAGTTGCTGAATAGTCACACCCGTTAGCTTCCAGTCAACAGCCATCGCCCACCAACCAATCACCTTATTGCTCGAATTCTGCTTTTAGAATATTCAATACATTATCAACTGTCTCTTCCTCCAGGTCAGCTTTCTCTATCAACATCTCACGTGGAGCGTTCAATACCTGGCGAGCCGTATCAAGCCCGATACCCTTAATGGCATCGATAACCCACTGATCAATTTCGTCAGAGAATTCATCCAAATAAATATCCTCCTCGGCATTCTGTTCATCAAGCTCACGGAAGACATCAATGGTATAACCGGTCAACATACTTGCCAGCTTAATGTTCATACCACCACGGCCAATAGCAAGACTAACCTCCTCAGGCTGCAAATAAACTTCAGCCTTTTTGTTCTCTTCGTCAACCGTCAAGCTACTGACCTTAGCAGGAGAAAGAGCACGTTGAATAAAGAGTTTTGTATTGGCTGTCCAGTTGATAACGTCCAAGTTCTCGTTACAAAGCTCACGTACGATACCATGTACACGACTACCACGTACACCAACACAAGCTCCTACTGGGTCAATGCGCTCATCGAAGCTCTCAACAGCAATCTTTGCACGTTCACCCGGCATGCGAGCAATCTTACGAATTGCTATCAAACCGTCATTGATCTCTGGTACCTCAGCCTCTAACAGACGTTCCAAGAACTCTGGAGCAGTACGGGAAAGGATAATCTTTGGATTGTTATTCTCATTGTCAACACGAAGGATTACGGCACGTACTGTCTCACCCTTACGATACTGATCACGAGGAATCTGCTCACCCTTAGGAAGTATCAGCTCATTGTTTTCATCATCAACAAGCAGCACTTCACGCTTCCAAGTCTGATAAACCTCACCAGAGATAATCTGGCCAACGCGGTCCTTATACTTATTATAAAGTGAGTCATGCTCCAACTCAAGGATCTTTGAAGCAAGCGTCTGACGCAGGTTTAGGATAGCACGACGACCGAACTTATTAAAGTCGACCTTCTCACTAACATCCTCACCAACCTCATAATCCTGTTCTATCTTACGAGCCTCTTTCAGGGCAATCTCCTTGTTTTCATCCTGAACTTCACCATCTGCCACAACCACACGGTTACGATAGATTTCAAAGTCGCCCTTATCTGGGTTCACAATAACGTCGAAGTTTTCATCGCTACCGAAGATTTTGGCAAGGACATTGCGGAAACTCTCTTCCAACACGCTTACCAATGTCGTACGATCGATACTCTTGGTGTCTTTAAACTCCTTGAAAGTCTCGATCATATTCGGACGTTCTTCTTCTACTTTTCTTGCTGCCATAGCTTTACTTGAAACTTATTATGTATTTTGTATATTTTACTTTATCCATCTTGTACGCATGGTCTACATCCATTTTCACAGGACGTTTCTTACCTTCCACATGTACTTTCTCATTGACAGCCACAACAAAGTCGTTGCCATCAACGCTCTTTAATACGCCTTTGACTTTCTTTCCGTCCTTATCCAGCACCTCAACTTCTTTACCAACGAAGATCTTATATTGCTGTGGAACCTTGAAAGGCTGTCCTAATCCAGCTGAACCAACCTCAAGTTCATAGTCTTCTTCGTCACGTGAGAGTCTATCCTCTATATACTTACTCAACTCCACGCAATCTTCAATCCACACACCATCAGCATGGTCAATCTCAACAACGATCTTGTCATCGGAACTGATTTGGATATCAACCAAGAAGTAGTCTTTTCCTTCCAACCACTCCTCTACGAGGCTCTTTACTACGTTTTTATCTATCATAAGCGTTTAAATATGAAAAATGAGGGACTACCAAAAGTCCCTCATTCCTCTGAACGTGTGCAAAGTTACGAATATTTTTCGATATACACCAAATGTTTTCTGTTTTTTATCACCTACCTATTGTATAACAGAAGCTATCAGAAAGGAGTGATACAGGTGAGTCCCTCACATCAGACCAGAACCCATCTGACATAACAACGCCTATGGAAAAGAAGTAGCAGAAAAGCCTTCCTTGTAAAATAAAATCAACGACATGCTTTCCATAGGTCCTCTTTTGCAATGTAAAAGACGCCCTTTTGCAATGTAAAAGATGCCCTTTTGAGGTGTGAAAGGTGCTCTTTTGGAACGCAAAAGGGCACCTTTTATTTTCGGTTTTGTAACCTATTGGTACAACGTGAGTTATGAAAGCGGAGATGAAAGGTTTTCTTTTAATTATCAAGTCTTTTATGTATCCAGAATTGTAAGATAATTTTCTTCTTGCAATATTCTTATGTTTCACTTTCTGTTCGTCCGTTATCAGTTCATTGTTCTATTTATTATTTCAAGCGTGGGAATGGTGGATAAGAGTTGAATGGCTGATAGGTGTTAACTCATAAATATTGTTAATGCAATTCACTTTCTTTTTCATTCCTTTGCACTTTACGCTATTCTTGCATACATTTGCAAGTGAATTTAAGCCTTTCTGTATAGGAAGCATTTAACCCAAGGTCTAATAACTAATAATCTAGTAATGACAGTTAAAAGTCTTTTTATAGCTTTCTTTCTAATGTTTTCTTTATCTTGCTATTCACAAATAAGAGTAGAGAAACAGGCCAATCAATGGCTTACAAATAATTTGGAAAGAATTAATGTTGATTATTTCTCGCAAGGAGGTTCTGGTAATCAAATTTGGGATTTCTCTGAATTGAATATCGGTGATGGGTCTACTGAAAAGTTATCATATAGATTGAGATCAGATAGTGCATTTATAATAAATACTGTCAATGTTCGGTCTTTTATTTTGAAAAAGGATACACTATACCAGGTAGAGACAGAGTCTCCTCTGCATATAATTCATTATATCCTTCCTGTCTGTAGATTGATATATCCCTATGCATATGGCGATTCGGCTACTATACCTTTTTATGGAAAAGGTATCTATTGTAATGATCATATTTATCGTGAAGGCGGACAAACCACTTTATTGGCAGATGCTTACGGCAAAATTATACTGCCTAATAGAGATACTTTACAAAATGTTATTCGTCTTTATACGCTCCGTTCCTATTTTATTTGTATGGATATTGATTCTATTGCACTTGATACGGCACGACTTCACCAAGTTATAGAAGAGCACTATGAATGGTATGCTCGAGGGTATAGATATCCTGTCTTTGAAACTTTTACGAGTACCACTTATGCTGGTATGAAGATGATTGGAACTAAGCAACAGGCTTATTGTTGTTTACCAGACTTTCAAAATCAGTTATTTGACCCTGTTAATAAAGCTATTCATAAGAATGATTCTATAGAACAGATCAAAAAACAAGATATATTCCATTATCAAACCAATGTACAAGGAATGCTGGTACATGTTGATTATAATTTAGATGAAAAAGCTGAGATAACAATGCTCATTTCTAATACTATGGGTATTGTATATCGGAGGTTGCACCGCAGCCAAATAGCAAGACAAGGGTATTCTGAGAGCATAGACTGTAACGGACTACGTCGGGGACAGTATATATTGTACATTAATGTAAATGGGAGGATATATAGTAAGACAATAACATTTTAATATTATGGTATCATGAAACAGAGAAATAGATGTTTAATCTTAATTTTACTAATTGTTATTTCCAATAGTGTTAAAGCACAATTAAAATTACCAGGAGAGGCTCCTCCTAAATGGGTAACCAATCTAGATCATTTTGTAGATGTTCCCACGCCTACGGCATCTTCTTTGGGTACTTATGGCGACATTGGAATCTCGTATTTTACAGGTAGGCCTAATATAAGTGTTCCATTATATAATATTAAAGTCAGGGATATTTCCATGCCAATAACCTTAGATTATGATGCCAGTGGAGTTATGCCAAATAGCCTTCCAACATGGGTAGGTCAGAATTGGACGCTCAATGTTGGTGGGGTTATTACGCGTAATAGACATGGGAACTATGATGAGTGGATTGCTCCCCCACAAGTTCAGACAATATGTCCTGCAAAAGTACATAATTACTTTGAGTCTCATTCTAAGTTACCAATTTTAATGAATAAACCAGAAAATGATTATTCCGACTTGAAAGAAGCCATAAAAATTAGTAGTGAATATGATATGTCTCCAGATGAATTTACCTTTAATTTTATGGGGAAAAGTGGAAAGTTCTTCTTAGATACAAATGGTAATTGGTCTGTGCAAAGTAAAGATAATATAGAAGTAATCTTTGATGTTAATAAATCTTCGAATTTTACTTCCCCTTTTTATCCGAAATACCCAAATGGAGAACTTCAACCTCGAAGCATTGCAGGTTTTATTCTCAGGGATGATAATGGGTATGAATATCAGTTTGGTTATGTACAAAATGCCATAGAGTATAATACTAATTTTTGGTGTATGAGTGTTAGTGAATACAGAGAATGTTGGCATGCTATGAGCTGGTATTTAACTAAAGTCTCTGATAAATATGGGAATGAGTTATTCTCCTTAAAATATAAAAGAGGAGCATACGTTATTCAAGTATTTAATTGCTCATTTTCGAATGGTGTGTATGGAAAATACTCTGGAGTCTTAGCAACAGAAGCTATGTATTCATATAATAATAACGACTTTCCTTATAGTATTTCAATAAACTCACCAGTCTATTTACAGAATATAAAAACCTTGAATGGACTGTTGATAAATCTATCTTCTTGTTGTGTGGAGGATAAAATGGGGACAGAACATCTATATAAGAAACTCTATGATAGATACAATGGGGTAAGTGGGCTTTATCAAGTGCTAGCCCATAATGTTAGTGGATGGGTAGTTGGTGGTGAAGCTCATGATAATCGCCCTTCAAAAAGAGGGTTCTATTATCTTCAGGAAGATGATGATTCTCTTTACAAATTTCGTCATAATCCTCCTAGTTTTTTTAACAAAGGTATATATCGCCCTTCTGGTATTGAAAAAGAAATTAGGGAAGATTTGCTTAGTTATTCTAGGTTAGAAAGGCTTAGTAGTATTGTAATCCAACCAGTAGCTAAAGAGAAGGTTATTAGTAAAATTGCTTTTAGGCTCTGTACAAGTATAGTAAATAAAAGACTATGTCTTGACAGTGTCTTAATCCAAGATAATGAAGGTATTATGCCGCATGGCGTAAAAAATGCGTATAGATTCAAATATAATGAATTTGAAAGGTTGCCGGCAGACTATCTTACTACGGCGGTGGATCACTGGGGTTATTATAATGGGAGACCATATGAAGGGCATCTTAGTAACATAAATACAGTACGAGCCCCAGATTCCGAGTTTACTGCTTTGGGAGTATTAAATAAGATTATTTATCCTACGGGCGGTTGCTCTGTTTTGGACTATGAACCTAATACTTATGGAAAAAGACTTAAATATAATCGACAAGATCTAGAGCTTTGTAATGGTATAGGAGGTGGACTTAGAATTAAATCTATAAAAATATATGAGACGGAGGATATGAGACACCTGTTAAGTGAAAGAGATTATTCTTATAATATACCAAGAACATCTGTTTCTAGCGGAGAGTTGTTTGCCTTACCATTTTATAGTTGGAATTATGATATAAAGTGTATATATGGTAAAACGACTTATAGTATAGGGACCTCACGTTCATCTTCTATCGTACCTCTTGCTAATAGTAGTGGTCCGAGTACTGGATATTCCTATGTTACAGAATCTATTAAAGTCTTGGGGAATATAGAAAATCAGACAGAGAAGCATATTTATCATTTCTCAAACCTGTCTACGGAAGGTGCAAAAGACCAACCATTCGTGTTGACTTTCGGATATACAGATAAAATGACACCTAACGATGAGTACTCGGATATGGGGTTTAAACGAGGACTTTTATTAAAAGAAGAAGTCATTAATAATGATGGGAGAAAAGTGCAAGCTACTGCATTTAAATATAGAACAGATGAGGATAATTACCTTAAACAATATTCGTTAACTACAAATCTCCAAGTGGAAAGCTTTCACACGTCGCAGTTTGCACATTACCTCGGTGGTGTCTATAAAATTTATTATCCAAAGTATGATGTCGTGGAACAACGGGATACAATTTTCCCAGAAGATGGGTCATCTCCCATTGTAACCGTAAATGAAATAAACCGTATTGATAAAGTGTATACCACATGGTATCCATACAAGCATGATATGAATATAAGACTTACCGTTGGACAACATACAAAAAGAGCATATTCTTCAGAAGAGTATTTATATCAGTTTGGGGATTTTATGCATTGTAAAGAAGAGGATTCTTTATTATATAAGAAAATGTTTGATATTAAACCATTGAAAGTCGTACATTATAGAGATGGAAAGCTTGAATCTCTTCTTGCCACCAAATATGAAAAACTTTATGGAAAAGAGATAGTTGTACCTTATAGCATTATGCGTACAAATCATGAAGGAAAAATTGATACATTAGTACGTAGCATCAGTTATACTAATACTGGAGTTCCTTATTTTATTCGAGAGCTTGGAAAACCGACAACTTATCTTAAATGGGGGTATAATGATTGCTACTTATTAGTGAAGAGTGATACTTATGTTCCTATAGGTATATCAAATGAAGAGTTCCTTGATTCAGAACAATGTCAAAATAAACTACAACAATATATTACGACTGCTCCTCCTGGGACTGTTGCTTATTCATATAATATTCTTTTGGGAATTACTTCTATCATGCAAGCAAATGGGAATAAAACGACATATAAGTATAATAGTTTTGGAGATTTGCAAGGAATCTTTGATTATAGTGGGAGACTTTTAAAGAAATATCAGTATCATTATCGCAAATAAATATGAATACAAGAATAATATTCTTTATTGTTGGCTTCTTTCCTTTGCTTGTAAAGGGCCAGAGTCTAAATCAGAACTTTATTAGTGAAAGTATACCTTTGGATGAGGACGGGACTAATCTTATTACTAATGTTACCTATTTCGATGGTATTGGTCGAGAAATAGAGAAAGTGACGTCTGCTTCTGGGACAGGTACATCTGTTTATTCAGCTAAGTGTTATGATGGTAGGGGAAAAGTTGTGAAATCCTATCTACCTGTTGGTGCAGATCGATCTTTCCAATTTGAAGATATTGATGCTTTATCTGTACTTTCTGAAGCATTCTATAATAATGATAACACAGCTTTTTCTTCATATCATTACGATTCTTTTGGTAATGTGAATAAAGAAGAACTTCCTGGACAGGCATGGAGGCAGAGAGGTAAAGAGAAGTCAAAGAACTTTGGCAGTAATCTAGATACGGATAGAGTGCTACATTATGAAGCTCCTTTGGGGCAGAGAATATTGAAGGAGCCTAGTAGTACGGAATATACATATTATCCTGCAGGTAGTCTTCAGAAAATGACACAGACAGATGCAGATGGTCATTATGTGACTCAATTTAAAGATTTATTCGGAAATATTATACTTGAGCGTCGTAATATAGGAGATACTTATTATGTTTATAATTCGGTTGGACAGTTGCGTTATATTCTCACTCCCTTATATCAAGAAGAAGGGAATATAGTAAAAAATGCATATGAGTATCAGTATGATGATAGAGGTAATCTGGTAAAGAAAAAATATCCTACGTGGGAGTATAATGACTTTACAATGAGATATTGGTATGATAAGGAAAAACATCTTACTTTTGTACAGGATAATAATCTTGCAGAAAAGAGGAAAATTCGTTTTATGCTATACGATAAGTATGGTCGTTTGGCTATTCAGGGATTATGTTCAAGTTTTAAGTTGAATCCAAATGATAATCCTATTCTTACTTATCATCAGGCACAAGGTGGATTAGCCTCAACAGATTATCTATTAGAAAGTAAATACAGTGATATGCTGAATAATCCAGAGATAGAGATTGTTAATTATTATGATGATTATTCTTTTCAGTATGGCAGTCGGAAATCTGGCTTCTCAAGTATAGAAATGGACTTTTCTATGAAAACCAAAGGATGCTTGACGGGTTGTATAGTCAAAGCTTCTAATGGTGAGTATATATATAAAACAATGAAGTATGATATTAAAGGGAACATTATAGAAGTATATACAAAAGGGTTAAATCAATTTGTCGAAAAGAGTTACAATACTTATACGTTTACGAATCAGTTAAGTTGCTCCCGGATAGATGTTGAGTTGAAGAACAATGATAAGCTCAAAGCCATTTTAAACAACACATATAATCAGTATAATGATAAACTGTCTACGAGTAATATATCTATTAAGCAGGGACAAACAGAAAGTCCAAATATTGTAGTGAAGTATGAGTATGGTAAGCTCGGTCAGTTAAAGAAGCTCTCTAGGCCTATTTCTGGAAATAATGGGAATATTAGCTATCATTATGATTTGCATGGTTGGATGACTGAAATCTCATCTGGCAGTTTTGTTGAACAGTTGTATTATGCAGAGGGACATGGTAAGCCTTGTTATAATGGTAATATTAGTAGCCTACAATGGAGCCGTGGAGAGAATGGACTGAAAAGAGGATATATGTTCTCTTATGACGGTCTAAATCGTTTGAGTAATGCAGTATATGGTGAAAATTCATTATTATCAGAAAATATAGGGAAATTCAGTGAACAGATGACTTATGATAATAATGGAAAAATTATGTCTTTAAAGCGTTGTGGGCAGAAACAAGATGAAAGTTTTGGGTTGATAGACGATTTAACGATGACGTATAATGATTTTATGGTAGATGTCCATGATGATGCAGAACCTATTCTACGTCGTGGATCTATCGATTTTAAAGCTACCAATGCCCGTTATACATATAATAATAGCGGAATGTTAGATAGTGATGATGGGTGTGGTATAACTATGATAGATTATGATGAAAACAACATGCTAAAGCGTATACAATTTATAAATGGTAACGTCATAAAGTACGTCTTTACTGCTACGGGGCAGAAATTACGTACTATTCATTATACTGCTGTCCCAAATATTAGTGTTGCGATGGGAGGAAGGCATGAATTAGCAAAAGATGAAATCCTATCGTCGGATTCAATAGATTATCTTTGTGGAGGTAATCTTATTTTGAAAAATGGGCAAATAGATAAGTATCTTTTTGTAGGAGGTTATATTCAAAAGGATATGGAAGCTTATGGTGAACCAATTTATCCTTATGGAAAACCATCTTTAGATTCTGGCTCAAAGAATAATAGATTCCCCAATATCGTATTTCATGAGAATATACCGTATTATCGATTGAGACCTACTTTCAAACCGTATTTCTATACAGCTGATCACCTAGGTAATATTCGTGAGGTACTTGACGTGGAAGGGAAAGTTGTTCAATTGAATGACTATTATCCTTTTGGGCTGCCTTATAGTGATACTGGTTCTATGAAGGGCACTGATATCCAACCCTATAAATACAATGGTAAGGAATTTCAGACGATGCATGGACTTCACTGGTACGACTATGGTGCCCGTATGTATGACCCCATCATCTGTAGATGGAATGCTGTAGACCCATTGGCAGAGAAGTTTTATAATGTTACTCCGTATAGCTATTGTGGGAATAATCCAGTTAATGCTATTGATCCTGATGGAAAGAAAATATTGCCGACATTGTATAATAATGTAAATGAAGAACACAGCAGAGCAGAAGGTTCGGATTATCGTAGTAATGTTAAGTATATGTCTGCAATGAAGAGGTTTGCTTCTACTACATATGGGAAAGAATTCATTGGTAATTTTTTAGATAAGGGTAGTAGCCAATATGGTGCTAAAGGTACTGGAATTTTTGCAGATTGTATTCTATGGATTCAAGAGTATGATTTAGGCGATGTCGACGCAACCGTCCAAAGAGACTACATGGGGAATAATAATGGTTTATTTGATATCTTTGTCATGAATAACCAGTTATATGTAGAACTTCGATTAGACGTAACTAATCGTTCTGAAGATGAACTATCAGAGACAATTGCCCATGAGCTTGCTTTACATGGTTCAGATGTCTCTAAATATGTAGAAGCATATAGAGAGAATCAGAATAATCCTGCAAAAGCTAGTGAGGTTATACATAGAATGATGTATCAGGACCCTCACGGAGACAAGGATCATGCAGATTTGAAAAATAATAATTTATCAAATATAGGAGTTGTCAATTATCTAAACACAATGAAAGAGATGGGACTTAACCCTATAAAACAAGTAAAAGAATAAAATGAAAAATCTCAAATCACATCTTTTACAGTCATCTATTGCTTGGGAGGCTATAGGAGTATGTATGCTGTTTTGTTTTATCTCATGTAACCAGCAAAATAAAGAGATATTTATAGGAGAAGTGAAGAATCAAATTGAGGTAGAATATTATAGAGATTCTATTTTAATAAAATCCTTGGATAAAAATGGGAAAGAGGAAGAATTCGTCCGTAGAACCAAATTAACAAGGAGAGGTAATACATACTTTGATGAAGAACATCATGTAATCTTTTCTCTCAAGGATACTACCTATACTTATAGGAGTTCACCTTTAGACGAGGTGACTGTTTTTATTAAGAAAGAAAAACGAAATATGTTCTCTTCCACGAGAATGGAAACTGTTAAAATGTCTCTTAAGAAGTATGAACTTATCGAGTCTATATACTATACTTCAGATTTCCACATTAAATCATTTGTCGCAAATCAATATGTAACATATAACAATAAATAATACTTCTATGATGCCAATGGTAATCCAACGCTGGTAACGAATGATTCTACGAATACTACTCGTGAGATGTACTGGGATGAGGACAACCGCCTGATGATCTTAAGTGATAATGGCAAGACGAGTCGATATACTTACAATGCTGCTGGTGAACGCATCATGAAGAGTTACGGTACGATGGAGGGTGTGTATATCAATGGTGCACCGCAGGGCATCACGTTGACAGATGTCGACTTCAGGATGCACCAAGACAAAATGAGCAAGCTCTTTTGTGCTTGGTTTGCACTGAAGTTACACGGGACGGACAACTTCACACTCTACCCAGCTTCGATAATCAGCATCAACAAGAACCGTTTTACAAAGCATTACTTCATTGGTGACAAACGTATCGCTTCAAGAATAGGAACAGGTCTCTTCAACAACGTTTACGGACGTAACGGCTCATATGTAACGGCTGGTCAGCAGGACTATGCGGAGTGTATGAATCAGATAGAGACACAGAAGGAAGCATACAATAAGAAGGTGGGTGTAGCTCCTGGTGTTCCTACAATGAAGGGTGCTGATATTCAACCCTATAAATACAATGCCATGATGGAGTGGCAGGTTCTAAAATGATGTTGCATAGAAAAAAGATAATGATAAAAGCTTTATTGTTTACTTCTCTTTGCATACTATCTTTGAATTGCAGAGATAATAATTCTGTGAAAGGTCGAATTACACAACAATATGTAAAGGATAAGAAGTCCATTGCTACTATGTTTATGAAAAATGTAGAAGCAGTAAGATTGGCTAATTTACCGGAACGTAAGAAAAGTATATCGAAAAATCATGATGACTACTCGTGGGATCCTGCTAATTTATTCTCTCCATACGCATTCGTGTATGATGAGAAAAAAATGAGTATTTTACTCTCAAGGATTCCTACATCATCGCGGTTAGTAGTCAATACAGATACTATATTTTATAACAGAGATAGTTTATTAGCAGTAGCTCTCGTTATAGTACAAAGGGATGAAAGCACTTCCCTGGATCAGCCTCACTATTACAAGTTTGATGGGAGGGCACTACTTTGCTGTAGAAACAATGTGCGAGAGGATTTTTTTATTTATCCTTTCCGAATATGGTCTATAATAGGTTATGATAATGGTGAGGATGTAGCGAGAGATTTACTATACTTATACACACATAAAATAAAAGGGTTAGAAATTCCAGCAGGAACAGTTGGAGAAGGAAGCGATTACATGGGAAATGTTTCAGAAGATTCTTTCTTTGATACAGTAATCTTCCAGAAGAATAAAGATAATAAGTATATGTTCCAATACTACAGGTATGCCGGCGATACCTTGTTGTATAATTATTTTAGCAATAGGTCTACAAGAGATCATGAGATTAAATGATACCAGCCACTCAACTCTGTTTTATTGTTGACAGGATAGGTTACATCGAGGATGGTGTTACTGTACTTACCCTATATACGTCTAATAAGATTTGGCATTAATTATGAGTTGGAAAACGAAAAAGCGACATACACAAAGTTGCATAATAGACGTTGATAAGACCTGTTTTCCCAAGTTGCTGTCACTCCTATCACTCTTTACAGTATCATAACGGCATGATAATCAACGGACTTCACCCAAATGTTAAAATGACGGCAACTTATTTTTAAATTATAATTGGGGTTTTTATAGAGAGTAAGGATTATTCTCTGACAGCCGGGAACATAATATATTCGACAAAAAAAGGAACTCAAAACTTTTCGGATTGAGTTCCTTTTTCTATTTTATGTCGGCACTTGAGAAGAACATCTATCCCTACTCTTACCATCAGTTTTTAGTTTAAACTAACTGGAAATAGGGCAGATGGAGTGTTTTTCCCAAGCCTTAAATATCCAAATCTGGTGCTTTCTCGGCACCTTCTGCAGCTGCAAACTTAGTCATCTTATCAAAACCAAAGATACCTGCTAACAGTGAATTAGGGAAGTGACGGACGGTTTGGTTGTAGTTTTGCACTGCATCATTATACTTTCTGCGTGCTTCACTAATACGGTTTTCAGTACCTTCCTCTTGGACTTGTAACGCCTTGAAGTTCTCACTTGCTTTCAGTTCAGGATAAGCTTCGGCAACAGCTATCAACCGTGATAAGGCTTGTGAGACCTGACTTTGTGCTGCTTCAAACTGCTTCATCTTCTCAGGCGTCAGATTATCAGCATCAAGATGTATCTGTGTAGCAGCATTACGAGCCTTTGTCACTGCCTCGAAAGTTTCTTTTTCATGCTTTGCATAAGCTTTAACAATCTTTGCTAGCTGTGGCATCATGTCTGCTCTGCGCTGATATTGCGTCTCAACATTACTAAGAGCAGTTGTTGCTTCCTCCTGTTTATCTACCATACCATTATAGCCGGAGAATGCCCATAACCCTACAACAACCACAATTGCTATAACAATTAAAAGTGTCTTATTCTTCATTTCTTCTTGTTTTAAAATAATATTTCCTTATTCAAACTAACTTTACCAGCCACCGCCAGAGCCTCCGCCACCAAAGCTGCCACCTCCGAAGCTACCTCCTCCACTGAAGCCACTACCGCCTGTACTACCAGGGTTGCCCCAAAAGATGAATGGAACACCACCGAATCTGTCTCTACCACGGCCATTATTACCTCCTCGATGGTTATCGTCATCATGATTGATCTTTGCCCAAACGATCCAGAAGAATACAACAAGGAAGAGAATTACGATGACAACATCATGAGGTCCATCGTCACTTACTCCTTCAATACCGGTTTTCCCTGTTTTAAACTTATTATAAACCGCCTTCGCTGTAGACAACATAGCCTCATCAACATCACCTGCACGCATATTCCTTACGATGCAAGCTTGTGCAATATCATCACAATCAACATCGGTCAGATCACCTTCCAACCCATTACCAGGTGCAATAAAATACTTTTTATCATCTACTGCCACCACAACAACCAGACCTCTTCTGGTCTTTCTATCACCGACACCGTATTTGTTTCCAATATCTTCTGCAACACGAAAAGCATCACCATTCTTGACATGCGATACTATGACAAATACCGTTTGTATACCAGTTTCCTTCTCCAACCGTCCCAAATAAGAGTCGGTAGAGTCGCGCATAGCTGGCGACATGATGCCATCTGGATCACAGACATACCGCTTTGCATCTTGCAGATGTACCATTGGGATATTATCTGCATCCCAATCCATTGCTGCAACCTGCAACGTAAACACAGAAAAGAGGAATGTATAAAATGCAAATAAGATTTTATTCATGCACACAGAAATAGTAAAAAGTTGAGAAATGACTCACACATAGGACCGTATATATATCCTACAGCAACGCTATGTGCAAGCACTATCAACCCACTTTGTAGTTATTCTGAATATTAGCGGAGTGTTGTCTTTGATGCCTCCGTACCCTTCTTGGAAGATGATGGCTGAAGAATATTTCTATATTCTGTTGGATTCTGCAATACTTCCACAGCCCTTTTCCATTGTTTGTCGAACTGCAGGCTGTTCTGAACAGACCCTCGCTGATAATAATAAGCAGAAACAAGGTCGCTCGTCAGCACCTTCTTCAGTGTCTGTTTATTATAATCAAGATCTTTAGCAAGGTTATGGCTCAGCTTTTTCTCCAGTGCTTCAAATTCAGGTTTGGCATCATCATAATACCCTTCAAACTTTGCCAGCTTCTCAAGACTCTCAAGGAATTTCTTACTTTCACGGTCATATTTGAAGCCACTCTTCAACACTGCCTGCTTGAAATCTTCATAATCAGCATCCGAAATAACAAAATCCTTAGCTGGGGCAATCGTTGGATGAGTCTTAATATACTTCAGCTCCCAATTCCACATAACCTCCGTTGAGTCTCTTCCTGTGGACGCAAGATAGAAAGCAATGTTGGGTAGAGAGTCAGGTTGTACCTCTATATCAGGCTTAATACCACCACCGTCACGTACCTCACGTCCATCTGCTGTATGGAACACATGGGTGAGAGAATCAGGAACATGCTCAATATAGCCTCCATTAGAGTGTTTATAATTGATAGCCTGTATACATCTGCCACTCGGGATATAATATTTACTTGTGGTCAACTTCAGACTTCCATTATAAGGAAGCTCCATTGAAACCTGTACAAGTCCCTTTCCATATGTACGAGTACCAAGGATTACGGCACGATCAAGGTCCTGCAGACTACCACTTGTGATTTCACTTGCACTTGCAGTCTCGCCATTGACAAGAACAACAATAGGTATCACCGTATCAATAGGCTCTACGGTCGTCTTATATTCCTTATTCACACGCTCCAACTTACCTTTGGTCTTCACCAATGTAAGCCCTTTGGGAACAAACATATTCACTATATTAATAGCTTCTTGAAGACTACCTCCACCATTGTTCCTCAAGTCAAAGACAAGAGATTTCATGCCCTGCTTCTTCATATCAAGGAAAGCACGACGAACATCTTTGGAACAATCTGTAGTGAAAGAGTTAAGATCTATATAACCGACACCATTTTCTTGCACACCATAGTAAGGAACAGATGGCAACTGAATAGCACGACGTGTTATCTTAAACTTCATCTTCTTGTTTGTCGAAGGACGCTGAATGGTCAAAATAAAGGTAGTACCAGCATCACCACGTAAGTGGTTACTTACATAAGAGACATCCTTTCCCACCATAGAAGAGTCACCTATGGAAAGTATAACATCACCCTTTTTCAGTCCAACTTCAGCAGCAGGCATATTTTCATATGGTTCGTCTATGACAACATTCTTCAATACTAAGTTATAACGAATCAAAGCTCCTATACCAGCATACTTACCAGAAATCATCATATCCAAGTCCTTCACCTTGTCCTCTGGGTAATAAACGGTGTAAGGGTCAAGTGAACGCAACATATAGTTAATACCATTACCAACTACTTCATCGGCATTCAGGGTGTCAACATACATCAAGTCTAAGTATTTGTATATAGCAGAAAAAGTCTCAAGATTCTTTGCTACATCGAAATTATGTTCCTTGTTTACATTATTTTGAGCCGTTACAGTACTCCCCAATGTTAGAAGGAAGAGTGTAAATGACAAGAATATTTTCCTCATCGTGTTCCTTTTGTTTATTATTTATGCACTTATAGATTGACAAAAGTACATTATTATAATGGAATACCTACTTCTGGAAGGAAAAAATTAGATAAAATTACGTTTTAGATGATTTTTTCTCTCAAAACATTTGGCAGTTTGGAAGAAAGGATGTACCTTTGCAACCGCTTACAAGAAACAAGCACTTAACACTGCTTCAGTAGCTCAGTTGGTTAGAGCACCTGACTGTTAATCAGGGGGTCGTTGGTTCAAGCCCATCCTGGAGCGCAAAAAGGAATTACGAAAGTAATTCCTTTTTTCATATTAAGATTCCTTGTCCTATCAACAGGAAGAGAGGATGATAATTATCATCAGGTTGACAAAGACAAGATTTATAAAGGTACATCCATAAAAAGATTGCCTATAAAGTATTGATGTTACTATAATTCCACATCATTTCCTACAAGAAAGCATAGATTACTCCCTCTTTATCGGTCAACCTTTATTATCTTCTGCTCCAGCTTTCCTGCTACCCCATTTACCTTAACAATATAAATCCCATTAGCTATATCATTAACCCAGAGTTCTTGGTCTTCTGTTGAACGCCCAGTTTTTATCCTCTCTCCACAGATATTATACAGACTCCAAATAAAAGAAGAATGGACTGGAGCATGGATTTCATAATGATTTTCGCCACTGTTCGTTATGGTATAGGTCTTATTAAAAGCTGTAACATCATTGACTGCTGTTGCAGAGAAAGTGGGTTTTACAGACTTCTCAGAAGGTTTTCCACCTGTGAAGAATGGCCAACCATCTTTATCCCAATTTACTTTATCGAGGAACAATAGCCTACCATCACTGGGGTTCATAACATCATAGCCATGATAAAGTACCCAATAACTACCCTTATCATCCTTTATCAACTCAGAATGATGTCCTGGACCTTTCACCTTATCACTACCCTGAAGAACTACATCTGAGAAATGGTCCATAATACTTTGCCCTGCTTTATTCAGATATGGCCCTTTAATATTCTTACTACGAGCTACAACGACATGGTAAGTACTATTAAGTTCATTACAACAGCTACCTGCTGAAGCAAAGAAATAATAGTAATCACCTCGCCTCACCATCATAGTTCCCTCAACAAGAGTTCTATTCTTACCCTCAATAGGACTAATTTGGAACTTTGTTTCTTTCTTAAGTCTTAGACCATCTGCAGATAGTTCAGCACCGTATATACCATGAAAGCTGCCCCAAAAAAGATAATTTTTACCGTCCTTATCTTGAAAGAAACATGGGTCAATACTGTTTCTTACACCAATCTCAGAGCTAGTAAAAAGTTTACCATGATCCTTAAAAGGACCAGAAGGAGAAGAAGAAGTTGCAACACCAATTCCACATTCCCATTCTCCACCCCAAACGGACATGGAATAGTAAAGTACATACTTTCCGTTGATGTAGTTGATATCAGGTGCCCATAACCACCCATTCTTTACGAAAGTTGGACGTCCCGCTTTAGTGAAGGCACTGCCTACAAATGTCCAATCAACTAAGTTTTGGGACTTATAGATAGGAATAGCAAGCCCCGCGCTCTCTGTTGCATAAACATAAAACCATCCGTCATTGGCTTTAATGACGGATGGATCTGCAAGATATTTCCTTATTACAGGATTCGTATAAGTATTTTGTGCATAGATGTTCTGCAACCAAAGCAATGCAATCACTGCACATATCAAGACTCGGTTTTTCATTACTTTTAATTGATTCGAGACTAAGAGGATAATTATTTCTTGAAATGTATTGTAGCCTTGATTGTTGAACCAGTAGGGAGCAAAGCAGAAGGCTGACTAGCATCAATTGGAATTCCTGTCAGATTAATGAAAATATCAATGGCATCAGTAGAACCATAATTGCCAGAAAGCAAATTAGCCTTTTCTACATAATCTTTTAAGAATGCGTATGGCACCTTTAAAGATAAAGTGTTCAATTCTCCTACTACTGGTTGTCCACTCACCTCTTCTACATCCGAGGTGTAAGCATTAGAAAGATATACACGGTATTTAGCATTCATCACATCAATCCAACGTAAGGTAAGTGCATCTACCGTATCATTCTCTAAGTCCACATTATATTCACTGCGCTCAAGGAATAGACTCTTTGCACGAGGTACCCCTGCCCCATCTTCCTTAACACATGAGCTAAGGAAGATGCTGGTAAAGATACAAGTTAAAATAACATATACTAGTTTATTCATCTCTTCAATATTTAATTAATTCAAGATTCTATTACTGAATAGGTTCGAAGGAAGTGTGTAAGTCATCAGCATCTAAATAGAGCGAGAACTTAAATCTACCAGGGGTTGTCACTTTCCATTTCACGTCACCACCAGCACTTTCATATCGGAACATGCTCAACTGGTGATTAACAGCTGGATCAGCATTCGGTTCAGGTGCATAAAAGAACTGATCGCCCCAGCTTGTACCCGTATTCACTTTAATCTCACCAACCTTAAATTCACCGACCCATGAATAGATGTATGGATAACGTGGGTTTTCTATTGTAAAGACACCTTCAGAAGATGCAGGGTCCCATCCGATAGAACAGCCATCTCCAACGATACGGATCGTCTCTGGATTTGGTAACTGAACTATATTGAGGACACGACAGTCCATAAAATCATCATTCGTATCAACAATAATTGTACGCTTACCTGTCACAGTATTTGTAAATGGTTGTACATTTCCATTATCTACATACTTCACTTTTTCTCCAGTATCTTGACCATAAGCAGGATAAGCATCAGTTGTCGAAGTAGTAAAGTAATAGGTACATGGTTTCATAGAAAGTGTAGCTTCATAAATACCTGTACCTAACTGACGTTGAGACATACGTTCAACTCGTTCAGCACCAGTTGCATCATCTTTAATATGAGCATATAGATAAGTAGGATTCTTTTCATAACCCGTCACACGGAACTCTACTTTTGATACTTCTGGCTTGATATACTTTATTTGATTATTTACCGTACCGACCAATTCTGCTGTTACAGCAATAGAGGTCCCTGCTGGTACCCAACGGGCAACAATAGCATTCAGATCTTTATGAGTAAAAGATACTTCATGAGTACCACCTAAAGAGAAGAAATCACTATGGTGCTCATTCTTTGAATCAGTTGCATAAAAACGCAAGGCATAGGTTATTGAGTCATAGTTTTCTATAGGACTTTTTACTGTATTCCATTTGAAAGTGACAGCAGACTCATCCTCTTGTGCCTTACTAAGTGTCAGCTCTGTTACTGATGCCTGAAGATGCATATCATCAGGCTGATTCTCTAAAGTAAAATAGGTTGGATCCTCATTACATGCTGTAAAAACCAGTAGGACACACAACAATCCGAAGAATTTATTTATTGTATTCATTATTATCTAACTTATTTTTAAAGAGTAGACTAAGATTAATTAATCGCCCCAGAATGGTCCTTGAACAAGGTTCGGATTCTTCTCATACTCATCAATATATACAGGCATCCAATAGTACTGACGTTTCCAAATACGATGTTGGAAAACAGTTCGCTTGTAGAACGTATCCTCGGAATTACCCAATGCATTCATACCATAACCATCACCTGTTATCTCTGGAAGGTTCTCAGCCTCTTTCCAACGGCGTATATCATACCAGCGGTTGTCTTCGAAACAAAGTTCAACACGCCTCTCAGCCCGAATAACCTTACGTAAAGCAGCCTGGGTATTGTCAATATGAATAAAGTTATCATCCTGTATTGGCACATTATCAAAAGTATACTTACGAACTCCTGCACGTTCACGAATGAGATTCAGATACTCCAAGGCAGATGTACGTGCACTGGCATCATCGTGAGCTTCATTCTCAGCCTCAGCATAATCAAGATAAGTAAATGCTAAACGGTATATGAAACCTTGGCGATCAGTAATCTTACCAGTTTTTATGTTATCAGTCATACAGATAGCTTTACGAAGGAGATAACCATTCTGTGGAGCATCATGTGGTGAACTCGACTGAATATTGTCTTTATGATTATAGAACATATCGACTTTTCTATTCACATAAGTCAACCACGCCCCATTATAGGTTACAGCATTATAGAAACGTGGTTCACGATTACAATACATATTATATGTATGCTTCGCTGTAACTTCTCCAGGCTTACCCGTACCATATTCCCACTTAGTATTACGTGTATCAACTGCATTTGAGAAGCCTTCTTCATTGTAATTAGAATTCACATCTGAGATAGGCAAGCCATTTTTAGTAAAGAAAGCATCAACTAGTCCTTGATAAACACCAAGTCCATTACCACCACCAACTTCACGTACAGAGCACCAATTAAGCAAGCCATCAATCTGCTTATAAGCATTTCCCTTCGTTACAGGGAACGTTATTTCACGATTTCCCTCACTCCAACGTTTCAGATGTACATTATAAGTAGACATAAATGGGTCAATGGAACCATCATCATTATATTCCTTGTACAGTTTATAACCAGCCTTCTCAGCCTCATCAATACATAATTTACAAGCTTCTGCTGCCTTCACCCACTTCTGTGGATCATACGTAGGATTGAATATTAATTCTCCGGACTTGTTACGATAATCTTTATACCATGGATTACCATTAACTAACGGACTAGCTGCAAAGAGCAACATACGAGCTCGGACTGTCAGGGCCATAATCTTTGTTATACGACCATACTTAGCAGGATCCTCATAAGTAGCAGGCAAAGCATTTGCAGCCTCCAACATCTCTTTATCACAATAGTTGACAATATCATCAAACTTAGATTGCCCTATCATCAAATCAGATAACGTAAAGTCTGTCGGAGCTATATAATCAGGTTTAAAAGGAATACCACCATAAGCTTCAGCCATTTGCCACCAGCCGTAAGCTGTCAAAAACTTTAATTCATTCTTAATGTTATCAACTTCTCTCTGCGGAAGATCTTGATCTGGCAAAGCCTTTATTCTCTGTTCTATGATATAACCATGACGTATATATTTAGGCATAGCTGCCCAAAGATCTCCATCCCAATCAGAGTTAATTGTCCATTGTCCAAAGATTCTTGGAATTGTGTGTTTCCACCCCCATTGCTCCCAACGACGTGAAGGAGTCAAATCATCAGCAAATACCTCATATCCATCCTTTATCAAGGCAAACTTATCTGGGGTATGGATGACATTATAAACATAAGACAACATTGAGTAGACCTTATCACGATTCGTAAATACAATATCCATATTAAGCTCTGTATCAGGTTCCTTATCAAGATAATCAGAGCAAGATGTTGTCATTGTTACAGCCATCAGGCCAACCATGAAATATTTTGTAATTTTCAAAGTTCTCATCTTCAATTTTATTAGAAATTAATATCCACCCCAAATTGTACTGAACGATTCATTGGGTACTTCAAGCCATCACCTGTTCCCAGCTCTGGATCCCATAATTTAAAGCCAGAGAGGCAGAAGAGATTATTACCACTGACATAAACACGAAGATTCTTTACGTATAAATTCTTTAACCATTGGGTATTAAGCGTATATCCTACCTCAATCGTCTTACAACGCAAAAAACTCATATCCTTCTTCCACCATGTCGAAGCACGATAGTTGTTTAAGTTAGGTCCATAGGTAAGCCTTGGCCAAAAAGCATACGGATCTTGATTATCAGCAGTCCAACGATCACTGAGATTCTCACTGTAAGCATTACCTTGTACGGTTGTTCCACTTGCTGGTATAAAATATGGTGAACCACCAATAATACGATGGGTATCTCCAACTCCTTGGAAGAAGAAATTCACATCAATATTCTTATAAGCAATAACGCCACCAAAGCCATACACAATACGTGGGTCAACTGTTCCACCAATAAAGCCAGCATCTTCTTCTGTGATAACACCATCTCCATTCATATCTACATATTTTATATCACCTGGCTTCAGATCTGTACCACCCACCCCACTCTGTGATGGAATACCAAATTTCAAAGAACCATCAGCATTGAAATCACTTGGCATAAAAAGACGCTCTGCAGTAAGACCCTGTAGTTCATTCAGAGAACGACCGGTCTGTGCACGATAAGTCCCTTTCTTTATTTCAGGCTCATCATACTCATCAACACGGTTCTTTGCATATGTAAAGTTTACATAAGCAGAAGTAAACCAATCCTTGTTCCACTGCTTATGGAAGTTGAGGCTCATATCAACACCACCATTGGTAACCCTACCAAAGTTAGCCCATGGTGCATTGATAAACCCACTCTGTGTTGGGATGATAGTACGTTTCATGAAGATGTTTGAACGATTCTCACGGAAGATATCTAGATTGAAATCAAGCATATTCCAAAGTCCCAACTCAAAGCCCACATTATATTTCTTCACCGTTTCCCATGTCAAGTTGCTTACACCAATATCACCCTCTGTAATACCCGTATAACTACTCTGTCCTGTCGTACCCCATACATAACCTTCTGCATTTGTATTCATAGTAGTCAGGTAAGCAAAGCGGCGTCCACCTATATTATCATCTCCAGCCTTTCCAACACTGGCACGAAACTTTATCTTATTGAACGTCTTATGATACTTCTGCATCCATGGCTCTTCACTCATCAACCATCCTATAGCAAGTGATGGGAAGAAGCCAAAGCGCTTTCCTTTGGCAAAATTTTCCGAACCATTATAACCAAAATTGAACTCAGCAACATAACGATTATCATAGGTATAAGATAAACGCCCCGCTATACCCTGCTTACGATAGTCTTGAATGTCACCATCATCATAAGCTTGCTGATTATACAGGAAAAGCGCATCAACGTCATGTTTACCGAAACGATGCTTATATAACACATCTGCTTCAAAGTAAACACGGGTATTACCATAATCACTACCTTTATAACTACTCATAGATTCATCACCTACCGTACCTTGGGTGTGAATCAGATTACCTTCTACGTCTCTACCTGTAGCAGGAAGGACTGTACCTGGATTAGCCTTACGTCCACGCTGACTCTTATTCCAACGGTCAAAACTAAAGAGCCCCTTAACTTTTAATCCAGGTGTGATAACTTTCAAGTCTTGTTCTACAGCGAAAAGAGTTTGAATCTTTGAGCTTGTATAGAAGTCATACCCATGCTGTGTAACCGTTTCCCATGGGTTAGCACGGTTCGATACTTTTGGAATCGTGCCATCACTATAACGGATTGGATGTACAAACGGTAAGGTCTGGAAAGCTTCTGTAAACGCATCATCTGTGTTACAACTCTGCTGCTTAAAACGATTCAGATAACCTCCGATACTTACACTAAGCAGAGTTGTCTTAGTTACATCCATATCAATATTGGTACGAAGATTAAACTGCTGGTTGTTCGTTGCATTATCAACAATCAGAGATTTATCCTGTGCTAAAATACCCGTCTCACGGAAATAAGAAGCTACTATGGAATAACGCAAAAAGTCTGATCCACCACTAACCTCAAGGTTCGCACGTGAAGAATAAGCATAATCCTTTGTGATAGCATCTATCCAATTCACATTCGGATAGAGGTCTGGATCATATCCACTACGGGTACGGTCTATCTGCAACTGGGTAAAGGGGATGGGAGAACCATCGTGTTGTGCCACATTATTAAGCAGACTCATATAGTCTGGTGCATCCAAGAACTTTGGTAGTTTCGTTGGTGAATTGATAGACTGCTCCACATGAAATCTCACTGCAGGTGCACCAATCTTTCCATGTTTTGTCGTAATAACGATTACGCCGTTTGCACCACGAACGCCATACATGGCACTTGCTGATGCATCTTTCAATATAGAGAAGGACTCTATCTCCGACACATCGACACTGTTCAGGTCACGTTCTACACCATCAACCAGTACCAACGGTGCACGGTTACCTGAGAAAGTACTGATACCACGAATCCAGAAATTAGAATCGTCATAGCCAGGCTCACCTGAACGTTGAATGCCAATGACACCCGATAGCTTACCAGCAAGATTATTAGATAAGGTACGCGTATTACCAAACTTCAGTTCAGTTGGTTGAATAGTCTGAATAGCACCAACGATAGATGCTTTCTTCTGACTACTGAAACCCGTAACCACGACCTCATCAATATCCTTTGTGTCCTCTTCCATAACAACATTCAAAGACTTAGAACCCGTAACGGGGACATTCAGTTTCTTATATCCTACATAAGAGAACTCAAGGGTTTTGTTACCTTCGGGTACATCAAGTGAAAACATACCATCAATATCACTGATAGTACGTATTGGACCATTCGAACCAACAACAGTAACTGTCACACCAATCAATGGCTCCTTAGCCTTATCAGTTATCTGTCCTGTAACCTTAAAAGTCTTAGACTGCTGGTCTACTGAAAAAGCTGATGGTACTGCCATTGCAGGAGTAATAACACCATTGGAGAACAGACATGCCAACAGACAAGCAGCACTAAGCGTATGTCGGTTTAACACACTGCGGCAAATGGTAAAGTGTTTATTTCCCATATTTTAAAGTTTAAGTTATATTTTATCAAGTCGGTAAAATCGGGTAAAGATTGCTTAGTACAATAAAAATTAATGGTCGCAAAGATAAACAAAAAGCCTTCTTTACAACCTATTTATAATGTAATATACAACAAAATACAGATTTATATTTTTTTATTATCCTAAGAATCAACTACTTACAAATGGCACTAAAAAGAAAAATATATAATAAATAAAACAATCATTAACAATATAAAAAGCCCCATTTCATCGTATTCGGTGGTATAGACACAAGTTTAAGGATAACCAAAGTATGATATAAAATAAAATATGATATAGACTTTTCAACAAGATTTCTACAAAGAATAAGGGTATGCATGTCTCCTCTTTGGAGTCTGCATACCCTTCACTATTATATGTCAGTTTGATATCTTTCGCTTATTTTGAGCGCCAAAGACCATGCAAGTTACAATATTCACGTGCATAAACCTCTGTTGCATCTGTCTTAAACTCTGCTACAGGACGGTCAGATGGGTTAAGATATTTACGAAGAACCTCATTGTTATTCGTAATCAACTCAATCCACTGAATTGAATGTTCCTCGGTCATTGGGTGCTCTACCTCACCTACTGTTACACGATAACCACCTGCTATCTTCTCTACAACTGGTACATGTTTCTCTGTAGCAGCATCAGTAGTGTTCTCTTTTAGCAACTGCATGCTACCTACACCACTCTCGCTACCTACTAAAACTTCTACAATATTACCGCTCTCTGAGCACTTATATAATTCGTTTCTCTTTGCCATAATAAATTATTTCTTAATGTTACGTTTGCAAATTTAGAAGAAAATTCTGAAAGAAACAAAACAATCACTTGTAAACATTACAACTTTTACATTCTTTAAGATTACATCCTACTCGACATTATCATACTTTCTTTCGTATCATACAGTCTTATAAGTTAACTGCTTGACAGGAATATCAATAAAAAACGCCTCAATTCCTCCCTACACAAATTGCTCATATCCCCACCAACTACATAACAGAAACACGTAAATGTTTTATACCTTATCTATCCTTAATTCCCCTATCTTATTTTAAAATTATGTTGCTGTCACTTTTAACACTTTAAATAACATACTAATAACAAGGATGTTAAGTAGCAATACGGCATGACAGGAGTGACAGCAACTAAAAACAAAACTATATTAGGGGTTTAGAGTAACTATAGAACATGTAATACCAAAGACTGTATCCATGATAATGTGTATATCTATTTATTGTTATAAGCTTTGCCATATTATTTTTCGTTTTGAATACTTAAAGCATTTAAAACCACTTTTGAAGAGATTTTCCTACTCCACTATGGAAGATCAACTCACTCAAAGAATCTGACCAATCCGTAAGCAATTGCCATAATACCAGCAAAATAGCCACCAATAAGCCATGAATAATCAATCGTAAGACCAGGGGAAGGCTTGTTCTTGTCACGATAAATAAAGATGAGGAAAACAATACCAACCAATATTGCACAAATATTATCGTACTTCCCTACAAGCATAGCTATCACCGCTAATATCACCATAAAACATCCAACACACAAATAAAAAAGACGTAAAGGGTTTATCGATCGTCTTCCTTTCTTGGCTATACAATATACTATTATAGCACCTGCAACAAGGGATAATGAATCCCAAACATAAATATAGTTTGCCATATTGTTTTTCGTTTTGAATACTTAAAGCATTTAAAACCACTTTTGAAGAGATTTTCCTACTCCACAATGGAAGATTAACTCACTCAAAAGATCTGAATAATCCGTAAGCAATTGCAATAATACCAGCTTCATAGCCACTAAGATGCAATGAATATGCAGCCGTAAGACCAGGAGAAGGCTTGTTCTTGTCACGATATGTAAAAATGAAGAAAACAATACCTAACAATATTGCACAAATATTATCGTACTTCCCTACAATCATAGCTATCACCGCTAATATCACCATAAAACATCCAACACACAAATAAAAAAGACGTAAAGGGTTTATCGATCGTCTTCCTTTCTTGGCTATACAATATACTATTATAGCACCTGCAACAAGGGATAATGAATCCCAAATATAAACATTGTTTGCCATTTCAATCTTTGTTTTGATTACTTATTATATTCTCTTTTTCTTCGATGAGTTTATCTGTTAGCCGTTCTGCACCAGATAACTTCAGATTTACTCCTCGGCTTATCACTTCAGTCCCTAAGTCAAATCCCTCTTCACCAATCTTCTTGCCATAACCTGGAAGGACTTTGTTTAACCCCATACCAACTAACTCTTCTCCACCTTTATAGAGAAGTCCTTTTATTGAATTGCCATAATCACCATTTGCAAAATCAAGAAGGATCTCACTTAAACTGCCAACAAAAGAAACAGTTTCTCCGAATCCTGCTAATGGTACCCCAACTTCTGCTCCTGCTCCCGTCAGAGTCAGTCCATATCCTACTAATGCAGCTCCATCACCAGCATCCTGCATTCCTTTGACAAAATCAGTGCTAGACCTATAATGAAATGTGATTTCAAATCCATTACTAGATCCCTCATAGCTACTATACGTATATCTAAATTGAGGATTAGAGGCATTTTTGTTCTCTATTATAGGACCAGCTGCATTGTAGTGATAAGTTACTACTTCACCGTCAGGATAAGTCATCGTCTGCACACGGTTCCAACTATCATACGTTATACTAAATTATATACATTTGTAACAAATTACAGTAGTGTTTTATCTATAAATGAAAAATACCATACAAAAGAAATCCAATACCAGCTACATACCCTTGAAGAGATGATATATAAGCATTTGTTATCTTCGAAACTGGATGTTTTTTATTATCATAATAGGTAAAGAATATACATAATACTCCAATACAAATAGAACAATAGCTATCGTATTTTTGCACAAAAATATTAAGTATACCTAGTATTGCACCTATTAAAGCTCCGAATAAGCACAAATATTTAACGGTTACTCTATTATCTTTCTTTTGAAATAAAAGAAAAACAAAGATACTACTAAAAAGTAGTGAAAATCCCCATACTAAATGTATCATTTTTCATGTTCTTTACTTCATTATATTCTTCTTGCTTTCTTTCGATTATTTTATCTGTGAGTCTTTCAACCCCAGTTTGTTTTAGTTTACGCCCTTGATCAAGAATTTCTGTACCAAGATTAAAGCCTTCTTCACCAATCTTCTTACCGAATCCTGGTAAAAACTTATTTAGAACCTTCTCTGTCCCCTTTTCTAAAAGTTTAAAAGCAATGCTCTTCAGTCCATCTCCATAGTCTCCATTTGCAAAATCTAATACCATTTCTATTCCACTTCCAAAAGAAGATACAGCATTTCCAACTACTGACATTGGAACACCAACTTCTGCTCCTGCTCCCGTCAGAGTCAGTCCATATCCTAATAATGCAGCTCCATCACCAGCATCCTGCATATCTTGTGTCCATTTAGTATCAAATTTATAATTACAAGTAATAACAAACTCTTTCTCACTCAAGGGACTAAATGTATTATAAGTATAGCGATATCTTGAATTCTGTGCTTCTCTATTTTCATATATAGGACTCGCATTTGTTTTATGAAAGAGATTATAGAACCACCTTGAAAGTTTTGCTTGCCATTTATAAGGAAATCTCCCATCAGGATCAATAGCATTAACTGGATTATTCAAACAATAGCTATACGGAGTAACATTATAACACTTCTCTGCCAATGGGTCTACAGCATTCCATCTACAGATGATGGGGTCATACATACGGGCACCATAGTCATACCAGTGAAGTCCATGCATCGTCTGAAATTCCTTACCATTGTATTTATAGGGTTGGATATCAGTGCCCTTCATAGAACCAGTATCACTATAAGGCAGCCCAAAAGGATAATAGTCATTCAATTGAACAACTTTCCCTTCCACGTCAAGTACCTCACGAATATTACCTAGGTGATCAGCTGTATAGAAATACGGTTTGAAAGTAGGTCTCAATCGATAATACGGTATATTCTCATGAAATACGATATTGGGGAATCTATTATTCTTTGAGCCAGAATCTAAAGATGGTTTTCCATAAGGATAAATTGGTTCACCATAAGCTTCCATATCCTTTTGAATATAACCTCCTACAAAAAGATACTTATCTATTTGCCCATTTTTCAAAATAAGATTACCTCCACAAAGATAATCTATTGAATCCGACGATAGGATTTCATCTTTTGCTAATTCATGCCTTCCTCCCATCGCAACACTAATATTTGGGACAGCAGTATAATGAATAGTACGTAATTTCTGCCCCGTAGCAGTAAAGACGTACTTTATGACGTTACCATTTATAAATTGTATACGCTTTAGCATGTTGTTTTCATCATAATCTATCATAGTTATACCACACCCATCATCACTATCTAACATTCCGCTATTATTATATGTATAACGGGCATTGGTAGCTTTAAAATCGATAGATCCACGACGTAGAATAGGTTCTGCATCATCATGGACATCTACCATAAAATCATTATACGTCATCGTTAAATCGTCTATCAACCCAAAACTTTCATCTTGTTTCTGCCCACAACGCTTTAAAGACATAATTTTTCCATTATTATCATAAGTCATCTGTTCACTGAATTTCCCTATATTTTCTGATAATAATGAATTTTCACCATATACTGCATTACTCAAACGATTTAGACCGTCATAAGAGAACATATATCCTCTTTTCAGTCCATTCTCTCCACGGCTCCATTGTAGGCTACTAATATTACCATTATAACAAGGCTTACCATGTCCCTCTGCATAATACAACTGTTCAACAAAACTGCCAGATGAGATTTCAGTCATCCAACCATGCAAATCATAATGATAGCTAATATTCCCATTATTTCCAGAAATAGGCCTAGAGAGCTTCTTTAACTGACCGAGCTTACCATACTCATACTTCACTACAATATTTGGACTTTCTGTTTGTCCCTGCTTAATAGATATATTACTCGTAGACAGTTTATCATTATACTGATTATATGTGTTGTTTAAAATGGCTTTGAGCTTATCATTGTTCTTCAACTCAACATCTATCCGGGAGCAACTTAACTGATTCGTAAACGTATAAGTATTGTAACTCTTTTCGACAAATTGATTTAACCCTTTTGTATATACTTCTATAATGTTCCCTTTAATATCATACTTCATTGTTTTATATATATACTCACCATTAGAAGCTTTGACTATACAACCCGTCAAGCATCCTTTGGTTTTCATAGAAAAGTCCATTTCTATACTTGAGAAGCCAGATTTCCGACTGCCATACTGAAAAGAATAATCATCATAATAATTAACAATCTCTATCTCTGGATTATTCAGCATATCACTGTATTTACTTTCTAATAGATAATCTGTTGAGGCTAATCCACCTTGTGCCTGATGATAAGTAAGAATAGGATTATCATTTGGATTCAACTTAAAACTTGAACATAATCCCTGAATAGCCAAACGACCATACTTATCGTATAGCATAAAACGAATTTTCCTCTTTTCTGCAAGATTATTATCCTGTACAAAAGTAAGATGTTTTTCCTTATCATACCAATATCTCATTGTAAAGTCATTATACTCCCACGTAGGATATTTTTTCTTTACCAGATTACCTCTATCATCATACTGATACTCATATGCATTTTTTACTATATTCCCTTCTTCTTGATATAAGGGAGTGAGAATATAACGCAACTGTCCAACCGAATTATAAACATAATAAGTATCTCCTATATTACGACGCTCAAGTATAATATTTCCGAATAAATCTTTAAATTGAGTCACATAATGACCATCTGCATCTGTCTGTGTCATTTTCTGAAGACTACCTGCAGGATAATATGTATATTCCGTACTACTAGGCTCCTTCAATATTCTCTGCCCCAAAGGAGCTTCATAATGTAGCACTCTATCCGTATCTAGATTACTGCCAAAGTTCTTTGACTTCTCTTTACCTCTCTGCCTCCATGCCTGTCCAGGAAGTTCTTCTTTATTCACATTACCAAAAGAATCGTAATGATATGAAGAAAAAGCTGTGTTATCATTATTATAGAATGCTTCAGAAAGTACAGATAAAGCATCAATATCTTCAAATTGGAAAGATCGATCTGCACCAACAGGTAGATAGGATTTCACAACTTTTCCCCTACCATCATAACACTTAGCTGAATAAACAGATGTACCTGTCCCAGAAGCAGACGTCACTTTCTCTATTTCTCGACCAATACCATCGAAATAGGTAACATTAGTAATAAGATTAGTCCCGTCCTCATCCAAAGGTATACTTTCACTAATAAAGTTCTGATTTAGACTCTGGCCCTTTACAAGCAAAGGAAAGAAGCCAACAATAAAGAATATTATTCTTGTATTCATATTTATTTGCGATAATGATACTGATATTTCTTTAAAAGTCTCCCACTATAATCAAAGATTCCTTGCAAATCTCCAAAACTATTATACTTATATGTCGTTTTATTCCCATTTGCTTGCATGATAGAAGTAATTCCCAAAAGAATATTATATGAATAAGCAACAGTCCCAGGAGGAGCAGTCGTAATATATTGTTGTAGTTTATTTTGACATTGTTCTGAATCAAGGAACTCTTCATTTGATATACCTATAGGAACATAAGTATCACTCTTCACTAATAAGTAGCAATCATTATACCCCCATTTAAGATAAGTTGTCGGTTTTCCAAGCTCTCGAATAAAATAAGGAACTCCAGTATTAGTATAACTGATGCTACGTACTAATGTATCAATTTTTCCTTCATGATTTGTACGCATAATGCTATAAGGTACAACTATCTCTTTTCCATAAAGTTTTTCATATTTGGTGGCAAGAAGAGATTCAAGCTTTCCATCTCTATAATGTACGACTTTCAATGGTTTAATATCAAACATTTTCTTATATAATAAAGAATCCTCTTCTTTACAATGCATAAAATCCCCAAACTGATATAAATACTCTTCTGAAGAATATGCTCTTTTTGTATGTTGTCCAACGGTAAGTCTTATATTCATATCATGCTTGTATGGATACCATGTGGTATACACTTTATCAATACGGTTTATTTCATTTACGGTTACAATGGGAGATGACCCATCTTCTGGGAAAATTGTATCCCGTTGTTCCACGACATCATACTTTGGATAATAAATTTTATAGACACCACCGAGGTAATGTGCAAACTGCGACGTGTGAAAGCTTTCCACTTGGAGATTTGTAGTTAACGAATATTGTTTAAGGTAATTATCCTCATCTGTTCTATATTTAAATGCAGTAGCTTGCACTTTTCTCCCATCATTATTAATGACTTCTTCTTTTAATAAAAGTCCTCGTTTAAACCCCATATCCGAGTACTCATCGTTAGGTGTCATTTTATCTGTATATCCGAAAGTCAACACGAATGGTTGGTCTTTTGCACCTTCCGTAGACAGGTTTGAGAAATGATAAATATGCTTCTCTGTCTGATTTTCTATATTCCCCAAGACTTTAATAGATTCTGTAACATAGGAATATCCAGTACTCGGACCACTACTATTAGCAAGAGGTACGATAGAAGATGAACGTGAGGTCCCTATACTATAAGTCGTTTTACCATATATACACTTTATATCATAATTCCAACTATAAAATGGTAAGGCAAACAACTCTCCGCTAGAAACAGATGTTCTTGGTATATTATAAGAATAATCTCTTTCACTTAACAGGTGTCTCATATCCTCCGTCTCATATATTTTTATAGATTTAATTCTAAGTCCACCTCCTATACCATTACAAAGCTCTAGATCTTGTCGATTATATTTAAGTCTTTTTCCATAAGTATTAGGTTCATAGTCCAAAACAGAGCAACCGCCCGTAGGATAAATAATCTTATTTAATACTCCCAAAGCAGTAAACTCGGAATCTGGGGCTCGTACTGTATTTATGTTACTAAGATGCCCTTCATATGGTCTCCCATTATAATAACCCCAGTGATCCACCGCCGTAGTAAGATAGTCTGCCGGCAACCTTTCAAATTCATTATATTTGAATCTATACGCATTTTTTACGCCATGCGGCATAATACCTTCATTATCTTGGATTAAGACACTGTCAAGACATAGTCTTTTATTTACTATACTTGTACAGAGCCTAAAAGCAATTTTACTAATAACCTTCTCTTTAGCTACTGGTTGGATTACAATACTACTAAGCCTTTCTAACCTAGAATAACTAAGCAAATCTTCCCTAATTTCTTTTTCAATACCAGAAGGGCGATATATACCTTTGTTAAAAAAACTAGGAGGATTATGACGAAATTTGTAAAGAGAATCATCATCTTCCTGAAGATAATAGAACCCTCTTTTTGAAGGGCGATTATCATGAGCTTCACCACCAACTACCCATCCACTAACATTATGGGCTAGCACTTGATAAAGCCCACTTACCCCATTGTATCTATCATAGAGTTTCTTATATAGATGTTCTGTCCCCATTTTATCCTCCACACAACAAGAAGATAGATTTATCAACAGTCCATTCAAGGTTTTTATATTCTGTAAATAGACTGGTGAGTTTATTGAAATACTATAAGGAAAGTCGTTATTATTATATGAATACATAGCTTCTGTTGCTAAGACTCCAGAGTATTTTCCATACACACCATTCGAAAATGAGCAATTAAATACTTGAATAACGTATGCTCCTCTTTTATATTTTAAGGAGAATAACTCATTCCCATATTTATCAGAGACTTTAGTTAAATACCAGCTCATAGCATGCCAACATTCTCTGTATTCACTAACACTCATACACCAAAAATTAGTATTATACTCTATGGCATTTTGTACATAACCAAACTGATATTCATACCCATTATCATCCCTGAGAATAAAACCTGCAATGCTTCGAGGTTGAAGTTCTCCATTTGGGTATTTCGGATAAAAAGGGGAAGTAAAATTCGAAGATTTATTAACATCAAAGATTACTTCTATATTATCTTTACTTTGCACAGACCAATTACCATTTGTATCTAAGAAGAACTTTCCACTTTTCCCCATAAAATTAAAGGTAAATTCATCTGGAGACATATCATATTCACTACTAATTTTTATGGCTTCTTTCAAGTCGGAATAATCATTTTCTGGTTTATTCATTAAAATTGGTAACTTAGAATGAGACTCAAAGTAATTATGTACTTTTGCAGGACATATTGTCTGAACTTGTGGGGGAGCAATCCACTCATCATAGTTCCCATGTCTATTACGCGTAATAACCCCACCAACATTGAGCGTCCAATTCTGACCTACCCATGTTGGAAGGCTATTTGGCATAACTCCACTGGCATCATAATCTAAGGTTATTGGCATGGAAATATCCCTGACTTTAATATTATATAATGGAACACTTATATTAGGCCTACCTGTAAAATACGAGATTCCAATGTCGCCATAAGTACCCAAAGAAGATGCCGTAGGCGTGGGAACATCTACAAAATGATCTAGATTGGTTACCCATTTAGGAGGAGCCTCTCCTGGTAATTTTAATTGTGCTTTAACACTATTGGAAATAACAATTAGTAAAATTAAGATTAAACATCTATTTCTCTGTTTCATGATACCATAATATTAAAATGTTATTGTCTTACTATATATCCTCCCATTTACATTAATGTACAATATATACTGTCCCCGACGTAGTCCGTTACAGTCTATGCTCTCAGAATACCCTTGTCTTGCTATTTGGCTGCGGTGCAACCTCCGATATACAATACCCATAGTATTAGAAATGAGCATTGTTATCTCAGCTTTTTCATCTAAATTATAATCAACATGTACCAGCATTCCTTGTACATTGGTTTGATAATGGAATATATCTTGTTTTTTGATCTGTTCTATAGAATCATTCTTATGAATAGCTTTATTAACAGGGTCAAATAACTGATTTTGAAAGTCTGGTAAACAACAATAAGCCTGTTGCTTAGTTCCAATCATCTTCATACCAGCATAAGTGGTACTCGTAAAAGTTTCAAAGACAGGATATCTATACCCTCGAGCATACCATTCATAGTGCTCTTCTATAACTTGGTGAAGTCGTGCCGTATCAAGTGCAATAGAATCAATATCCATACAAATAAAATAGGAACGGAGCGTATAAAGACGAATAACATTTTGTAAAGTATCTCTATTAGGCAGTATAATTTTGCCGTAAGCATCTGCCAATAAAGTGGTTTGTCCGCCTTCACGATAAATATGATCATTACAATAGATACCTTTTCCATAAAAAGGTATAGTAGCCGAATCGCCATATGCATAGGGATATATCAATCTACAGACAGGAAGGATATAATGAATTATATGCAGAGGAGACTCTGTCTCTACCTGGTATAGTGTATCCTTTTTCAAAATAAAAGACCGAACATTGACAGTATTTATTATAAATGCACTATCTGATCTCAATCTATATGATAACTTTTCAGTAGACCCATCACCGATATTCAATTCAGAGAAATCCCAAATTTGATTACCAGAACCTCCTTGCGAGAAATAATCAACATTAATTCTTTCCAAATTATTTGTAAGCCATTGATTGGCCTGTTTCTCTACTCTTATTTGTGAATAGCAAGATAAAGAAAACATTAGAAAGAAAGCTATAAAAAGACTTTTAACTGTCATTACTAGATTATTAGTTATTAGACCTTGGGTTAAATGCTTCCTATACAGAAAGGCTTAAATTCACTTGCAAATGTATGCAAGAATAGCGTAAAGTGCAAAGGAATGAAAAAGAAAGTGAATTGCATTAACAATATTTATGAGTTAACACCTATCAGCCATTCAACTCTTATCCACCATTCCCACGCTTGAAATAATAAATAGAACAATGAACTGATAACGGACGAACAGAAAGTGAAACATAAGAATATTGCAAGAAGAAAATTATCTTACAATTCTGGATACATAAAAGACTTGATAATTAAAAGAAAACCTTTCATCTCCGCTTTCATAACTCACGTTGTACCAATAGGTTACAAAACCGAAAATAAAAGGTGCCCTTTTGCGTTCCAAAAGAGCACCTTTCACACCTCAAAAGGGCATCTTTTACATTGCAAAAGGGCGTCTTTTACATTGCAAAAGAGGACCTATGGAAAGCATGTCGTTGATTTTATTTTACAAGGAAGGCTTTTCTGCTACTTCTTTTCCATAGGCGTTGTTATGTCAGATGGGTTCTGGTCTGATGTGAGGGACTCACCTGTATCACTCCTTTCTGATAGCTTCTGTTATACAATAGGTAGGTGATAAAAAACAGAAAACATTTGGTGTATATCGAAAAATATTCGTAACTTTGCACACGTTCAGAGGAATGAGGGACTTTTGGTAGTCCCTCATTTTTCATATTTAAACGCTTATGATAGATAAAAACGTAGTAAAGAGCCTCGTAGAGGAGTGGTTGGAAGGAAAAGACTACTTCTTGGTTGATATCCAAATCAGTTCCGATGACAAGATCGTTGTTGAGATTGACCATGCTGATGGTGTGTGGATTGAAGATTGCGTGGAGTTGAGTAAGTATATAGAGGATAGACTCTCACGTGACGAAGAAGACTATGAACTTGAGGTTGGTTCAGCTGGATTAGGACAGCCTTTCAAGGTTCCACAGCAATATAAGATCTTCGTTGGTAAAGAAGTTGAGGTGCTGGATAAGGACGGAAAGAAAGTCAAAGGCGTATTAAAGAGCGTTGATGGCAACGACTTTGTTGTGGCTGTCAATGAGAAAGTACATGTGGAAGGTAAGAAACGTCCTGTGAAAATGGATGTAGACCATGCGTACAAGATGGAT
>FLSB01002979.1_pt1 | contig 39742 bp, 60 predicted proteins | sample 1550551 | NCBI WGS metagenome assembly FLSB01 (sample SAMEA4031774, study PRJEB14383) | metagenome | biome: human; feature: oral; material: saliva | place: Philippines | collected 2014 | reverse complement strand
TCGGCCCGTACGTGCCATACCCAATATAATTTTGTCCAGTAGTCCTGTTTGAGTAGCTAACTGAAAACGTCCAGGTACCAGGCTCTGCTTCACCGTCACGCCATATTTTCACGGAATGGTTCCTACCGCCCTCAACACGCCATCGTACCCAGTATTTTTCCCTATTCTGCCAATCATAGTTAATAAATCCAACAGTACGTGAGGTTGAATCATCGTATAACTGTAGTGCTTTGGTGCCTCGTGCTGGCAAAAATGCAAGAGATAGCCCCTTGCCTTCCGCCGTGTAATCCCAGTTGATAATACCATATGAACCTGGTACTTGTTGAACAGCGTCAACAGAAAAACACGCCAACATATCTATGTCATCAATATTGTCAGTAAACCTGGTATCTGCAATGAATAACTGATTTGATTGTGTGCTTGTAAGTTTCAGTATGTGCTGGTTATTTCTAACTATGATGTCTTGCGATTTTCCGCCACTATTCAAGACAGTCATCAAGTTATTCTTATTTAAGAAATAGCCAGTCTTTTTGTCACTGTAATCATCTATGTATATTGCCATTGTATTGCTCCTGCTACATTGTATTGTGCTTATTCATTATAATTGTATCATTGTTCACACAATATAGATTTGACGACAATGCCAGCAAACAAATATTCTACTGATGAGCAGGATACTGGACAAAAATGGATTGACGGTCGCCCTATTTTTCGTAAAGTCGTGCGTGGTACTGTAAACATGACTGGTGGGTATAACACATCTAACTTGCCGCATGGTATTCAAGGTCTATCTAATAGATGGGAGTTAATACGATACTATGGCAATATGAGATTGTCTGGCGTTTTATCAAACAGTACTATAAAACAGGCACTGCCATATATTGAGGGTACGCACCAATCAGGCGTTACTTCAATTGATCAAACGAATATTACAATCTCTGGTAGCTATAATTGGGGTAATTCAGAAGTTAGTATTGTGTTAGAGTATGTTAAGTAACTAGACAGTACCGACAGCGATCCAGCTTATTCCGTGTAATATACAATAACCGTGAGCACGCCAGCTGAGCCTGTATTAAATCGCAACTGCCAACTACCATTGTAAAATGTTACCTTAAGTTGCGAGTTCTGTACGCTCGGTGCATTCGGGTTGATATATTCAATCGGGTAGAAATCAACACCAGCACGTATTCCGCCCTCTGTTTTTATAATCGTTAGGGAGGATGTTTTAGGAAGACCGATATCAATAATCTGTTCTACATTTCCCTGAGCTCTCGTGTTTACCGTAAAGACTTGCCTAAAAATTGGTTTTTCATTAATCCATTTTTGTCCAGTATCCTGCTCATCAGTAGAATATTTGTTTGCTGGCATTGTCGTCAAATCTATATTGTCAGCAGTAATCTTGTCATCTGCGTAAACCGAATTAGTAAACACCGATCCAGCAGGAAACGACTTTGCGACTGTACCTTTCTGGGAACGCACAACACTCAGGTTATTTCCAGACGCTGACGTTACTTGCACAATTTCACTATTGCCCATAGTTGGCAACTGCCCAAATGGTGTAATTGTAGCAAAAAACGGTACTGGCGGCATACCAGCAGCATATCCAGGCTGAAGTGCTACGGTATTTGATGACGCACTTATCGCCGTTGCTGTTATTCCATTTGCCAGATTTGCTCTATTACTCATATATCGTTATCACCTTTTCTACTATTTTACCACTATTTACATCTTTTCCTGCGTACCCAAAATTATACGCCAATACACGTGGCTCTGGATTGATATTGCTGCTCTCCATTGTCCTGAAATAGATTAGCTTTATGTCTGTCAATTCTTCACCTGGCCGCTCAAGCCATATACGGTTTGAATCAATAACAAATGAGCGGCTTTGCATATTTAGGAAACACATGTGTAGTCCATCTACTGATTTGAGCTCAAATCCAATAAGTTCACTCTCTTGCTGTTTATCCAGAATATCACGAAAAGCAGAGGGGTTATACTCTGCCGTATCGTCGTGCTTGCTGTAGCGATCGTCTGACGGTTGATGTATTTTTGTGCCATCCGCAAATATTGCTGTCCATAAGTAGTAAAACATTGTATTGTTATCCTCTATGTCAGTGTAACACACTACCTAGTTTTCGTTCCACTGGAAAGTCATCACCTGGTTGCCAATATCACCTGCTGCGGCCGCCGATGTTGTCTGTATCTGGGTAACGCAATATTGACTGTAGCCAGCTGTGGTCAACGTTGGGGCTGCTGAACCCTCTGGTCCTGTGGTTGAGAAATTGACGTCTCGACCGCTGTTGATAGCAATAGGCGCACTCATATCAATTGCATCAGGTAATGCTGAACGTGATGGCGTTGTATATGCACTCGTTACCTTGCCCTTTAGGCTTACACCAGATCCAAGCGTACCAGATGTATGTGCAAACTTACCAGCACTGATTTGATTAAACGTTCCCGTAAACTTAACGAACTGGTATTTAGTATAACTGTTTTGACCAGCGATAATAGGCGATTGTGAACGAGGTGTAGTAATGTTATCAATCGATTTCCAGTCAACCTGGTTAGCGTCAGCACGTGTCGCACCCTTTAACGGGCTACCTGTCGCTGTACCATTGTCCTCTTGCCATACTGCTGTTGCTGCCATATTATTTTTCCTTTCAATTTATACTCTTATCATATCACGGTTTGGATCATTTTCACTCGCCAACTCATACGTCCCGTCATCATTTATCAATAACCACTTACCATCGTATTCATTACAAGTATTAATGCCACAAAACCCAAGCACCGCCGTCATATTATCTGGTATAAACACCAAGTGTGCCGACCGTATCTTGAACTCAGTCATAATCATCTTACCATCGCTGGTGTTGATGTATGCATCGCCGTCGCTATCAAATGATACGGTAAATATATTATCACCCTGCTCCATTTTGAACCACAATAGATAGTGCTTACGTGGATTTTCTGGCGTACCATACATATAATCAGCTAATAATTTTAACGCCGCTAGAGTTTCATCACGACCCCCTAGCGGCTGCTCAATAACGTGTCCATCTCTGAACAACGCTGTCCATTTGAATTGTTTATTTCCACCACCCACTGGCTATTATTCCTCGGATTTGAACGCTTTGATGATAGTAACCAATACCACGTTAATAATTGGCGTATATACACCGAAGCTGTTTGGGTTTTTCTCGATATATGCTACAACAGCAGCAAGTCCAGACGATATACCTACATATAGTGCCACTTTGCCAATACTTTTAAGGTTTTCTTTAGTTAAGTTTGGTTTTGTCATACCTATTCTCCCTATTATTTATTAAAGTTCTTAAATAATCCAGATAAAAAGTCTACAATAGCTTTTACTAACTTCTCTAACACACCAACACGCTTCTCCAGGTCGTCATTTGGGTTTGGAATTGGCTTATCGCTCAAGTAAATAGTCTGGATTGCTAATTTTCCACCCTCAAGTACCATCAAATCGTTGTCAACAAGGTGTGTACTGTGTGTTATACGTACTTTGGCGTTGATTGGCAGTATTTCCTGCGTATTGCCGTCTTCTAATCGCAATACAGGTGTTTCTGAACGTGTCCACATATCCACATCAGCAATGTCCTTAAGGTTATTCAGCCACTCTGGCTTCTCACGCTCTGGCTTGACAGCTGGTGTGCCTAGGTCTGTTGCCAAAATACCAAACGGCAAGCCCTTTGACTTAGCAAAGCTTGAGATGTAGTACTTCGTGCCGCCAACGGTTGTGTATTGCATCACGTCAATTTGCGTGCCCTTTGGAATGATACTGTCGTTGACAGGCTTACCAGTAGTAAAATTAAGTACTCTTGTGCCTGCTGCTGGCAATACCGACAGTTTTGCGACCTCATCGTGCCTGTTCTTAATCCACTCAGGCTTTGCCGCCTCTTCAGCCTCACGTTGTTTACGCTCTTGTAAGGTCTTGTACTCAGCACTACCAAGAATATCTGCCTTAATCTGGTCTACTGTCCAACCGCTAGCCGCCTGATTTTTGTAGTGGTTCATTCCACCAGCGTCTGGTTCACGCTCTAAGATACTCAAGAACAGTGTGCGGATTTGCTGCTCACTTACTGTAGGCACGCCCTGATGATATCTGTCAGCAACAGCACGGATACGTCCTTTATCGATTGGTGAACAGCTAGTGTTGAACCACTCCTTATGCACGTAAATAGGTAGACGTTTGCCATAAGCTTTCTCCATGTCGTAGTGAAACTCACCCATTACTTCATAATCACCGTCTTCTAGGCGTGGATTGCACTCATAACCTACTGTGGTTGCATTGCCCCTAGCATTGCCTGCGTGCCAAGCGGCATTGTTTGCGTCGATAATCCAAGCAATACGTCCCGCCTCACCTACTACGTGGGCTGATGAGTTTCCGTTTGGTCGACATAGCCAATTGACGATACCATCAAACTGAGGTTGCTGTGCTGGGTCTCCCCACCAATGGTACGTCACACCATCAATTGTGCGTGGCATTCCAAAAACATACGGCACTTGTGATTCAGGTGTGTAGTTTGGTGAGTTGTATTGTGTTAATTCTTGATACGCCATTACCACCTCCTAGTGATATAATCTTTAATTTTATTATATAACGCTCTGACACCAAAAGCCAACATTGTGCCCACAAAAGCACCAACAAGTGCTGCACTTGAGTACCCAATATCAACAACTTCCATAATTCGTTCATTACTTCCCCTTTTGTATAACTTGATTTTGCTCAAGCTCCTTTATTGTCATAGTCGAGTTTACCATCTGATAGGTCAATATAATGATTGCACCAACCAGTGCGGTCGCTACCATCTTGCCGAATGTACTGCCGATAAAACCCCACAAAGACACTAGTCCCTGTATGTCCTTTTGCAGTACATACCGCTCATCTGCCTTTTCTTGTGTCATAGAATTGTCTACCTTTTCTAGTATCCGTTCAGTCATTAGCTGCTGTCGCTCTTGCAATTGTTTAATGTGCTCAACATCAGCCATTAGCTTACCAGCTTCAATGTCAGTCAATCCTGTTTTTTGTCGTTCGACCATATGTTCTCCTTTCTCCCACAAAAATAGCGTGCTATATATATTTACAATATAACACGCCATCTGTAATTATCTCTGGGCGTTATTCGTCAAACCCTAATTCGTCTCCGTTGTCTGCCACCTTTTTGGCTGCTGCTTTAGGCTTAGCAGTCTTGACGGTCTTTGGCGTCTCGCTTGCTACTTCCTCGGTTGCGTTCGGATCAAACAAGCCTAGGAATGACTTATCCAAAAACTTATCACGTGCCACGTCGTCGCTAATTAGGCTCTGCTCGGCAGTACTACGTCGCTGGGCGTACTCTTTCCATAAACGGTCAAGGGCGATATAAGCTTGCCAGCCATATATAACCTTGATCTCACCTGACTGTAGCACAACTGCTTGCGGCTTACCTGGGATAACACGACGAGTTGCCTTGTCTGGCATCTGCACAACCTCATCATCTGGGTTAACGAATACGTAACCGCTTGGCTTGTCGTCAATATTTTTGACACGCACCAAATCGTTACGCTTAAACATACTGTGTAACTTTTCACCCATTGACATACTAGCGGTTGTTGTAATCTCTGTCTCTTTAAGCAGTTGCTCCGCCGTTAGTAAATCATTTTGCTGTTCTTTACTCTCCATTTTCTACCTCCCTTTAATCCAAATCCTGATCATATGCGTCAACTATATCACGGGCACTTACGCCTAGTGGAAACCTACGACGCTGTGACGCTTTATTACTTTTATTATCGCCACCTGTGCTACCGCTAATCTTGGCCGCTGCATTTTTTCGCTCAGCATCGCCCTTGGCCACAGTCTGCTTTTTCTGGTATAGCTCTGGATGCATACCTTTGTAAATCTGACCAGCACGGTAAACACTAATCTTTTCATTTCCATCAGCGTTTATTTCATCACGCAACTTCAAAATCTCGTTGGCGACCTTTACACCCTTATCATTGTCGAACTCTGACGTACCTGGCTTGGCTGTGAACTTCGGCACAATACCGTCTTTTTGTAAACGCTCAACATCTGCAACCACACGTTGGCTTTCCTCCTGCTGCCTGGTCTGTGTCTGGCGTTGCTGTAAGTATTGTTTAAGCTCATCCGCCATCTTCTCAGCACGATTACTCTGTGCTGTCACCTCTGACATAAACTGCGATTCTGCTTTTTTACTAGCAAACTCAAAATCATCAGGTAACTGTTCTGGCGTCTTTATCTTAAACGTATCGCCATCTTTGCTTGTCACTGTGATATATGGCAATCTATTGTAAATATACTTATTAGCCGCTGACATATCGTTCCAGGTGTCCTCTGGTACTTCGCTAGGTCGCTTTTCCCACTGCTGTGGCTGACGTGGCTCATCTGACTTCTTGTCATCCTCATCCTTTTTGGCGACTTTCAAACCACGCTTTTCAAGCTCGGCTAGTAGTTCGTCATCTGATAACCCTTGTGTTTTTGGCTCTTTCTCTCCTGCCTCGTTCTGGTTATCATTGTTTTCTTCATCGCCTGTCTCTTTTTCGCCCTCTCCATCGCTTTGCGTTTCTTGCTCTGCGTCATTGGCTTGAGTGCCCGCTTCATTTTCGTTTTCCTCACCCTCCTGTTGGCTATTGTTAGTATCTTCAGGTTTTTCGGCCTGAGGAGTAGCTTGATCGTCCTGTGACATCAGGTTGTCAAGCTTTGTTTCTGCAAGATCTTGAATATCTTGGTTCATTCATACCCCCACGTAGTTAATAATATAGTTACATTGTACAAAACATGACATAAAAAGACAATCAGCCCTAGTAAACTGATTGTCTCTACCATATTGTACTAGTGGTGTTATCCCTGTAAAGTGGGAAACCAGGGCGGCTACCATACCGTGGCGTTATGATTATACCATAGACTGATCGTCATTACTTCCCATTAGACCTGCAAGAACACCACCTGCTGGGATAGCACCGCCAAATGCAAGCATATACTTATTTATTAGATCTCTAGTGGCTTTAGGATTGCCCTTAGTTGCATATAGCCGCTGAGCAATATCATCCAAAAATGTATTATCTTTCGGCATACCGCCCTTTGGTAACGACCTAACACTAGCAACGTCTTGAGGTCTAATATTAGAGTTCAGCTCTGCATAGTGGTGAGTGTCCAAATCTCCCAATGCATTACCATAGATAGCTTTTTGCAAATCTTCACGGCTGTTGATAGGCATGTGAAACTCTTCTGGCATAGCTTCTCGTAACGCCATCTCTTGAATATCTGGCAGACTCCTACCTGGGTTTTTAGCAGATATTTTGTCCATAAATGCAAGTTGTGGCACATCACCAATATCGTCAAGATTCTTAGATATACCGCTTAGCCTGCCCTGATTGAGCATCTCTGGGTCAAGTAGCATCTGCTCACGCTGTCCTCTACCGCCATATCCAAAGTTGAGTTCATTCAGGTCTCTGAGCCTCTGTACCCCTACTGGCGAATAACCGCCACCCGAAGTTGGTCTAGTATGCGTTGTTCTAGCTAACACTGGCATATCTGCAGCAGCTTTATAAACATCATCGAGTGTTCCATTCTGAACCGCATGGTCTACAATTTCCATAATATGCTGCCTTGATGGAATTGAGTTAGTTTTTTGCAAAATCCTGTCAATATCCTGTGTATCTCCAATAAATTCACCAGCATGATTAGTGTTTTTGGCATAATCATTGTATAAGTCATACAGCTCCTGGTATGACTTGGTACTATTTTTTACTGGCATAGCTTCTGCCCAGCCGTTACCAAAACCTTCTTTATTCACTACAACGGCATTGATATCACCAAAATCGGTGTTTCCCCACCGCTTCTCCAAAAAATCTGCTGGCACATTGCCAGAATTATACTTAGCCATGTCCGCATCAAACGCATCTTTTGCTGCATAAAATCTATGGTGACCATCCAGTATTCTGCCATGCTGGTCTACGATTATAGGGTTAGCCTTAGACTGGTCAAAAATCCAATCAACACTCTTATCTCCAGTCTCTATTGGTGTTAGGTCATTCAAACTTATCCGCTGTGGCTTATTGCTTGATACTATCGCATACTCTTTTGGGCTTTTGAAGTTGCTTATGTTATTTGCCACTCTAGCCGCATCATCAATATATTTAGATGATAGACGGTTAGCGACATCATCAGCGTTGCTAGATAGTAATTTTTTCAATAATCCGCTGGTGTTCATATCACGCTCCCATCAATCCATTTAATATACCAACATCAGGTGCTCCATTCGGTACTTGTGGTACTGGTGCTTCACCCTGTGGTGGCATAGCTCCAGCGTCTGGCATAGGCGGGATTGGTGCGCCATTCGGTGGCATACCTTGTGGCGGCATCATCGGTGGTTGCGGCATTGGCGGTGGCACTTCAGGCGGTTCAGGTGTAATAGGCACGTTAGGGTCAACCAATATACCCTGCTCGCTTGCTTCCTCAAGTTTGGCACGCTGCGACAACCCAATGACCTCCTGCTCGATATGCTCTAACATTGCCTGTTGACGCTTCGGATCAGCATACAGGAACTTATCTGTCATCAGCTGTTTGCGGTGTGCGTAAATATGGTCTGGTGTGATATCATCACGTGGCTGTGCTTCTTTACCATTCATAATTAGTGAGAAGTCAATGTAAGCGTCACGATCTGCAACCTCGCTCTTAACATCAGACACAAGCGTATCTGGCGACATCTTAAACTTAACAAGTGCTTCGTATCGTTTGTCTGCGTCTTTAAGTCCAAGGTCTTTGAATAAGTTGTATGGGTCAATCAATCCCATTTTCGCTAGTGCCATACCAATGTTCTCACGTCGCTCTTTATCTACACGCATAATACTGCCTTGTGATACGGTAATGTTAGCCACGTTTGGCATACTTTCACGGGATAGCTGCACAAACATAAAGTTGCCATCATTATCACGGGTTGAGAAATCGTGCTTCTCGGTGTACCAGACTTTCATCATCTGCACTAATAGCCTAAAGTAACGGTTCAAGCTAAACTCAATCTCTTTAACGATCTCATCTTGTCGACCGCTCGCCTGTGATTGCACCATCTTAGCCTCACCTAGTGTACCAACCTCACGCTTGCTGTCATCGCCACGGAATTGTGATGGTGTACCCAGGATATTGTGAATACTGTTTTTGACATCATTCTTGTCCTGTAGTACGTAATTTGGCAACAAGTGCGGCGTAATCTCACCAAATGCACTCTGTACTGGCTGTCCGTCCTCAGTATCCAACATCAATATTTGGTTAGGGTCTCGTGTGATATTTTCCGCTTGCTCATCAGGGATTGCACCGCTCTTAAACACCAACAAGCTGTTTGCGGTGTCGGCGTTCTCTACAATCTGTCGGCCACGCTTGTTAAGAATATCTTGCAACGGTATCGCCTGCTCAATCGGTGTGGTCTGGTCGATCAGGTGGCTACCGTCATTGAGGTAGTTGAAGAATACGTATGGCTTAGTTGGTACGTCCATAAAGTTCTCAATTTGCACACCGTCCTCATCATACAGATAGTTCGGGTTCTTGATTTTGTCCAAAACAACATCACGGAAATACCACGCTACGCACTCTGTCGGTTCGCTGCCGCTTTCATCAGTGAACCATACCTCATTGTAAGCTACTGTTTGCCCCAATAACTTTGGTGTCTTGCGTACACGACCTAGGGCTGCGATGATCTGTTTTTCACGCTCTGGAAATAGACGGATTAGTTTAGCAACCGTGGCTGTACATACCTCAGCAATGAACCTCGGCTCGTCACCAAGATCACAGTCCTTATCAAGGATAACATTGGCTGGGTCGATAGCTACGGGTATAATATCGTCTTTGTCTGCATCATAATATAGCTTGATGATACCAATACGCTTAGTGTACATATTTTTGGTAGACGTTTTAATCTTGCGGGCTAAGTTATGTCGCTCACTGTGGATATTTATGGCAGTTTCCAAATCCTCTGCCATGACCATACTCTGTACTTCTTTGTCCTGTGGTGTAACTTCACACGCTGGGTCACGCCCTGTAACATACGCCATCACTGCCTGAGTACCAACAAAAATCTGATTATCTACGAACGGTATTTGGTAATTGTACAGCTTGCTCTCGTCAATCTGATATCCAAGATAGTATCGTTCATTCCTGGCTCTGACATTTTCCAGGTTGTAGCCTTTGGTATTATTCCAATATGCTTGGCTATCGCTAATCCAACGCTTGAAGTTAGCAATAAGTTCTCTATCCTCTGTCTGAATAGACAAAACAGGGCGGTCATCAATGACACCTGTTTCTTTTGTGATATCGTCTACTGATGAATCGTCAAATACTTTATCGTAATCCATTGCTTAAAGCCTTTCTATCTCTAGTGTACCACGCTAATGTGCATATACCCCTGTCAAAATAAGCTAATTAGTCCGCCAATCACCACGCTTACGCTGCTCAGTAGCATTCTTAATGAGTGTTTGAACATCGTACCCAAGGTCTTTATACGTCACACCAGTGCCAGCTAAATAGCTCTGCTGTGTCTTTTTCAGCTTGAACGATGGGTTGAATAATTTACCCCGTATTTTATTAGCAGTCATGATGGTGTAAAACAGTGCGTCAAGGGCGTGGTCTTCATTGTTAGCGTCTAGCTCCTCGCCGCCGCTGTCCTTGGCGTACACAATGGTCGGCAATGTGTCGATGAGGTATGAGCAGTTGCGATGTATCTGTATGCCTGGCTTACCATCTGGTGAATCGGCGAACATATCATGTAAGCGGTACACGCTAGCTTTTTTCAGGTCACGATTGAGCTTATCTGCTTTAACAACTTTTGGCTGTTTGTCCACGGGTAGCTTCTTCAGTTCGTTCTTGATGATATCGGCAATAGGCTCCGTGCCGCCTAGATGGCTGTATGCGTCGTGAGGTAATGCAATAATGTCCACAGGTTCTCTATCCTGTTGCTCTGCAATCTCTTTAGCCCACCACTCAGGGCTTTTGTGGTTGTCGTGCCGTTCACGGTAAATGAACGCACGCTCATGCGTCTCAGTAATTTGGTCGAATGTGGCGTACAACAGCACGCACTCGTCGTTGTAGCCCCAGTCCATGCCCATAATCTTCCATGAACCGTCAAACTGCTTGCGATCAATGCCCCAATCGCTAAATCTATCAAACACATGCTTATTACGCCTGAACTCCTCAAACACTGCACCAAACTGAATGTCCCAATTTCCCCAACGCCACGCCTCATACAGTTCTGGGTCGCTATTCTTTAAGCTTTCTAGCTGTTGAACATAAACAGGGTCGCTCGCAAGCAGAATAGGGTTGCTATCGATTGTGGCTGGTATGTACGCACGCCAAATACCAGTATCACGCTCAATGACTGTCTGCCAGTAAGTTACTTGCGGCTTTCCATAAATATCTGTCCAGTAATATTTATGCTTCAATACCTCGCATTTCTGAACATCTGGTGTGACAAATCGTCGCTTCACCCACGCCATGCCAACACCACCAGGGTTAGCCGTGTTGAATACCTGGGGGAATAGGTCGTTATACTTGCTACGTGCTGAGCTAATCAGCTTCTCATACATCGACTCTTTTGGTATCTGCGTTAGCTCCTCAATATTGATACGTGAATACTCGTGTCCCTGATACTTCGTGTAAGCATCATCATCCTTGAGGTGTCCACCAAGCACACGCCCTGTATGTTTACCACTAATAATCATCGGATGTCGCCTGAGCTTAGCACCAAAGATACGATAGGCTTGACTGGCACGGTCTTCAAAGTCTGATAGGTCCTCAGCGTTGCGGCGAATGACAAGCTGTTTCGTGCGGGGGTCTTTGAACCTGTCCCCAATGATAGCAATACTCACGTCAGTCTTACCACCTCCACGGGCTCCACCGTACAGTATCTCACGGTAGCGTCTGTCTCGTGATAATGCTACAGCTAGCTGCTGCGGTCCTGGTAGCGGCGTCCAGTAGCCTATATCACGGTACTTTTGTAGCTCACTCGTTATTAGCTCTGGCTTTAGCAATTTGCTCATCAATATAGCCCTCTGGTAACGTTGGAATGACAAAACCACGGATTAGTGGTGCGGCTTTTTCATCAGCCTCAATACTGATGTCCTGTTTGGCTCGTCCCTCGGTGCGGTCGGTAATCTCTTTAGTTTCTTTGAGGCTCTCGTCGTCATCACGGATAGCACGCTCAATACGTCGCTTGGCAATAGCCTCTGCGTTGGTGGTTGGCTCAAACTTTTTGAACTCCTCTGGCGTCATCGCTAGCATACGATTATACTGATAGCTGACACTGTTTTCTTTCTTCCATTTGCCGTCGCTTCTCTGCCCATGTCCAGTATGAAAACCAGCCATTGGTACATTGCCCTCAGTAAATCGCCCTTTCTCATCTCGCTTAACCCCAGAAGTGTCCAGTTGCCTTGTGCTGGCTTTATCGCTATTATCTTGTTTAATATTTTTTGCCACTTCTGTTGTCCCATCTGCATTAATCTTCTGCATCATCACCCTCCTTTTTCAATATAGCACCAAATACCGCACTGTACGGCATAGGCGTTTTGTTGTTCTCATCTGCCCTACGCTTAGCCGATTCAATATTTTCATTCATAGTTTTGATACGATGACAAGGCAAACATAATACTTGCCAATTTTTAGTATCAAATGGTGAGCCATTGAACTGCTCGATTGGTATGATATGATCGATAGACATTTGACTTGATGGCAACCTCTTACCACAGTGAGCACAAGGCTTACCACGCTTGAATCGTCTCTTATATTCCTTAAACTTGTCTGATTTTAGCCTAGGCATTGATTTATAGAATACACTCACCCGTCTTACCCTTTCTATCTAATATAACCTATCCTTATTATACCAATTTATCACCATAAAATAAAGTAGCCACCTTTCAGGCAGCTACTTTTGGTAGTGTCTTGATAAGCCAATCATAAAGCTTCGCAATCTTGCTAACACTTCTAGTCTACGTCTTGCTCATCAGCCAGTGTGTCCACCAACGCCCCCAGTTTCGCTACAGCGTAGATTCTTCATCAACAATTTTATTACATTCACGAAAAAGAATATTCTCAGTCGTAATCTGATGAAGTCTGACTGCGTTATCAAGAGACTTGCTTTCTATTGCTTCAATAATACGATTATATAGCGATTCATCGACAAAATTTTTACGCTCTGGCTTAATAAGGTCTAGCACTTCTTCTAATGTACTACCTCTTTCATCTAAAGAACGCTCCTCAGCCCAATTTACAATTGAGATCATATATCGCCTCGCCTGAGGCATATTTCTGTCTTCATAGGCTCGTACAGCTTCTTTTATCAAATAATGCAGTGTTGAATATTTAATACGGTCATCTTCCATTTATTTCTCCTCCAACTTATTTTGTTCTGCTATAGTTTCCTTCATCAAATCCATTGTTTCTTCTGTGTCGTCAATTAAGTCATAATACCAATCCTCAATGGTTTTTAACTTAAGCTCTTTTATGACTTCAAAAATATCGTTTGCTACTTTTGCGTCAAGCGTGGATTGGTAACATTCAAGCCCGTCATACGAAGTATGACCCCTGGCAATATTGAGTTGAGCAGCTTGAGTAAGAACTCTATACTCATACAACGTTTGATATATTTTATCTTTTGTTTTTTTATCGAGATTACCCAAGTTCACAATATATCCTCCGCCTTGATATTCTCTGCTTCACCAGCGGAATCTGACTCTGACACATCTCTAACGTCATAGCCCCAAATCTCGTCAAAATCGACATTTACGAGGTTTTGTTCGTCTTGTACGCATCGCTCGGCGACTTGTTTTGCTTGCTCAAGACTGTCGGCTTTAATAAAGAGCTTTCCCATTATAATCTGCTCAATTTCTGCTTCATAAATCATTATCATTTTCTTTCTCTATGTCCATAAGTTGGTGGTTTAGTTGACATCGTCTACCGAATTGGGAACAACTGTATAGCCATTGTTTGATAATATCTCCTGCATTCTCTCTAGCCGACGGCTCTTAATTATCTCAGCCTCTTCTTCCGTGATAAAGTTCTGACGAAGCTCTAAATCATTAAGTCGTAAATCTTTCTGCCAGTCGGTGACGATGACCTCTCGTGAGATCGTCGGCGTGCTAAATGCGTTATCGTCAACACTAACTGACACTTTAATTGGCACTTCGCCACGCTTAAGGCTTGGTAGTGTTTTAGTCATTCTAACTACTTGATTAGCGTTAACAACTAGATAAATTACATCTTTCATAAATATTCTCCTTTTAATTTTTACTCAACCGCAGAACTGGTGCTGGCAACCTGTAAGGTTGACGACGTGGTACGCTAGATAGCTGATTACTCACACTATCCTCGCACCCCGAACACGTTACCAGTGTTGGCTATATAAGGCGATGATTTGCCGAGTTTTAATTTCCTCGAATGTGAGGGAATTAGGTTTCGTAAAGTCACATCACATGCCACGTCGCTTTGCTCTAAGTCGGATTTGGAACTCCCGTCACCGCACATTCCACGTTCTGCCCCAAATGCGCAGTTTGAGGACTTACCGTTGGGTATAGCGTCTACCTATTCCGCCACTTATATAGCCAGTTGACAACACCAATTTGTATATCATTAAGTGAGTTAATTACTTTAAGGTTTGATGTTGCCAATTGATAGCACCAGATTGAGCCGATTTCCACCTGCACTCAATTCTATAGGCAAATGAAAAGCCTAGACACTAATGCTACCAGTTGAACAGACGACTCGGGTGGGCAAAATAGTCATCTGTCCAGTTCTGCGGTCGAATTGTTAATGTTCTACTGGGTACAAATTGTACCCGTTTACTTACGTTTGCTTATACGACCACCCTTTTTACCAGCGCACTTTTTTATGAAGTGAGGACCGTCAATCAAATCGCAGTCGCATTCAATGTCTTGTGCAAATCCCTTGTAGCTTCCGTGACTTGCAAATGTAGCAGAGCCGCCCTTTCGTCCAATTTCTGCATAGAAGTTAGGGTTGCCCGCTAGGTTTTTCTGAGCGGCTTTTAAGCCACCAGACCGTGTACCTGACATTATTCTTCCTCCTCAATACCGAAATATATCAACCAATCTTCTCTGTTTTCCCTGATATACCTTTTAGCTTCTTCTTCGGTTTCGTAACGTACGAACTCACCGTAATCGGCATTATCAACAGGTATAGCAATTAGACTATTGTCGTCGTAGTCGTAGCCGACAACCCAGCCGCCTTCGCAATTCTCAAAGTCTGGCTCAAAGGTCGAGGTTCGGCGCAGTCTGACTTCGGCTAATCTTCTCTCTTTGGCTTTTTCACATTCTTCTTCAGTGCGATAAACCATACCCAGAGCTAGACGCATACTGTCTATAGAATCACCATCCCAAACATCTGGCTGTGTTTCTCCGTAAGAGTTCATCCAAAAATATTCATCGTCCTTTTTAGGCGTGTCTTTTAGAAGCTTGTATTTCATTTCTTACTCCTTAAAATAGCTTAGGTCGCTCACCTTCGATACGACTGTCTAATATTTGATTGATTCGATTGACTAGATGCTCGATATTGCTATACTCAGCTAGTGCGTCATCCTTCATTTCTAGTAAGTCAATGGTACTCATCTCGTCTAGTGATTGATAATCATCTTCGTAGTAAGGCTTTATTTCTTTTTCCATCTCTTTTCCTCCTCTTTCATCCATTCCGCGTCTTGTTTGGCTATTTGATATTCCGATATAGCTGCGAAAATTAGAATTAGTGCTATTAATAGTATCCAGATTAATGTGTACATTCATCCTCCTTGTTTTTTATTCTTTACAACCTAATCCATTTCTGCCACAAAGCTACTTTATTCTTCCAGATGTGATTGATAGATTTGTAGCGATTCCAATGATGATACATCATATCGATCATTCCATCGTTTGTAAGATTGTTTATTTTATCTATCGTTGTCATTTTCATGTAAAACCCTTCCTAAGTTATAGCCAATAAAAAATCCTAGTAATCCCCAAATGCCACACATTATAATTTAATCTCCAGCCACCGACGGCTCCAAGGAGCTATCTCCCCGTTTTTCATCACATATCTGCGCTTGATAGGGTTCTCTACAAACAGTCGACCGTCTACTCTTCTGGCAATACGTTCTGCTGTTTCTCTGAGGTCCTTACCGTGACCATGACTTCTAGTACTGATGAATAATTTAGTGTTATTCTTAGTTAGTACCATGTGTGGTGTATAATTCATAAGATACCCTTTCTTTTACATTTATCTTATATTCTCAGTATAACAAACCGCTCAAGCATATGCAATAGTTTTGTGCTATTATTTTTCTTATTTTTTCAAAATGGGCAATCCGCCTCTGTTGTGCCTGTGGAAAACTTTTTGCAAATAAGGTTTTCGGGTGCTTTTTCTACTACTTTTATGGCCTCATCGGCACCGTTACAAACGTATGCTTCAAACCCGTATGATGCTAGTTTACGCAACCATTCCAATTGATTATCTGTTGCGCCATTGCCACCATCGCTCCGCTTTAGCTCAATAGCTATCATACGTTTGCCGTGGAATATAAAAAAGTCGGGGACGCCAGATGACACCCCCATACGTTTATTCATTGCACCCCGTGCAGGGTTACCGCCAGTTTCATTTGGTACGTGAAAATGCTCAATACCACGTACCTCAAGCCAGCGGTGCAACTTCACTGCCTCTTTATATTCTCGGTGAACGGGGCGTTTATTCACACCCCTGCTCCATATCGTCCAGCTGTACGTTTTGTTTGAATTGCTTAACTGTATCTTGTGCTGATTCTAACTGCTCAAGCGTAGAATCAAGGTCTATACCCTTAATACGTGCTATGTCCCATCTATCTGTAATAACCAGAAAACTTCGTGCTGTTAATATTGCCCAGATAGTGTGTAACTTATCTAAAAATCCATTCATACTTCACCTCCTTAAAATGGAATATCACTTAAATCAACTGGATCATCAATAGAATCAGTCCCTGATACACCCATAACCTCTTTTGCTTCATCGATAGCAGTGTTACCCTGCTTTTTTTCAATTGGGAATACATTGATAAATCCGTCCCAATCACCTACGGGAACGACATTTAGCTTAATAACCGTACGGCGTTTCCCGTCACGCTCGCCAGTCATCAATACGCCAATGTTTGTCCAGCGTGTTTTTTGCTCGCCGTCTTTCTCATAACTTTCACCTACTACTAGGTTGTGTGTTGGTTTCATAATCTCTCCTTTAATATCCTAAATCATCTCTTACTTGCTTATATTCATTGTACCGTGCGTCCAGTGTTTCGCTGCTTGGTACGATCACGCCCTCCTCTGAGAGTTTCTGGCGTGTTCGCCTAATGCTCTCAGGGCTTGATACCTTTTTCAACATATCATACAGTCGTGGATCCTGCCACCCCTCCTGATACCATATTGCAGCAATCAGTAGTTTGTCGTCATCGGCGTATCGCTGATCCTTTTCAACCAATGAAACGATACGCTCTCTGATGTTCTTACCGTTGACTTTCATAACTAAGACCTATAACAACCTCTGTTGCGATTCGTCATAATCAACCTGTGCCATAAACTCAGCAATTTCGTCATCACTACTAAATCGCAACTCTTTTGGCTGTAGCTTGCGTGTAACAGTAATTGTAACGACGGTATCATACCCATACTGCTCGCCAGTGTCAGGGTCTACAAGAGGTTTATTCACCACCTTTAGTTTTACATCATTATTAGGTTCATAAACTGTCGTATTGGTTAGTCGCTTTTTCATTCTACTCATCTCCTCTCATTTTTTTATGGCCAGACCATCTCTTATTAGCGGCTGCACGGGCTACTTCTGGATCTCGATAGCCACCGCCTGGTATATGTTTGCGCTTTTTAGCCAATTTACTAAAGTGCTGTGGATCACGTGCTAATAGTTTCGCTGTCGCTTTATGCACGTGAATTGGCTGTGCTAGATTTGAATTATCTTTGACGTTTACTTTCATTCGCCGTCTCCTCATACTTATTTGCTATCTCTACCAGTGCATAACCAAGTTTTCTTAACTCGTCAATGCTCCAGATTGAAAATGCGTCATTGAATAGCTGAATATACTTGCCGCATATCTTGTGCTTGTCATCAACCATTGAGTCAACTTCACTACCAGACATAAGCACTACTGTGCCATTTGTACGTAGCGTAAACTTCTCGCCGTACCGATTTTCAAAATGCACCTGTGGCAAACTTTTAATCACGTCGCACATAGCGTCAACTTCTGTTCTTTTCATTTCTTGTCTCCTTTCCAATCTTTGAACAGTTTATTTGCAAACAGATATTGTAATATCTCACTGCCAAACGTAATGATGTCCTCAAGAGCATTATCACGGTTCTCTTGAGTGAGGTACTTAATACCTACCGTCAGACCACCAGTATACGGGTTATAACAGAGATAGCGACCAGTCTTGATATGTGGTTTGAAAATACTGTAGTAGTCTAGCTGCATTTTATCGACGTATGCGCTTGCCTCTGTGCGACCACACTTATTGTCAGTAATCATATCGTCTTCCAGTATATCCATCACGCCAGATAACACAATTTGATAGTTATCGCTAAATGGTATAACTGCACGATATTTCTTTTGAACCTGAGGATTGTTCAGAGTGCCGCCACCAAGTTCTGGCGGCAGCTCTCCTGTTTTTTCAATGTACTCATTCCACTTCTCGTCGTACAGCTTTCCCAGCTCCATAGCGTCAGTAGCTGGCAGGTCTTTACCAAGGTACATACCAATGGCTTCCTCATGTCGCCCCTCTTTCCAGGCACTGATGATACTATATGACAATTTCAGTGTTTTCATATACTAGCCTTTCAATGTGATACGAATTGAGGTATTGCGGTGCGGGTTAAGCTCAATGCCCTTTGGCAATTTGCCGTCGTTTAGCTCAATAGCCGCCTTGACCTTGGCGGTGTCGATACTCTCGGTAACTTTCAGATATTTCTTATCAGGCCGCTGGTCTGGATTGATCATGTATACTGCACCAGTAAATGACCGTGTGATCTTGTATCCAGTTCCTGCAATCGCCTGCCAGTCATTGCCATACAGAGCTTTAGCTTTAGCGTCGATATCTTGCTTGGCTTTTGCCTCCAGTTTTGAGACAACTTCCAGTGCGTCCTCGATTTGCTTTTTTGCTTTGACAACTTCAGTGAGGCTTGCAAACACCTTGTCATTATCTTTCAGCTGCTCAGCGTTGTTGATAGTGTTCTCCAACTGTTCGTCGTCAATCTTTATATTTAATTCAATCATCTTATTCCTCTACTTCAGTAACTTTAATGTCTTTCATCTCCTTGAGTTTCTTGGTCGTAGCTTTAGCACTATTCCGTTCCTCATCACTACCGATAATTTGTATTTCCATAAACTCGTCGGCCTCATACACATCTGCACCAATTCCCATCAAGCTTGCACACTTCTTGAGGGCGTCAGTAGCAGCCGCCTTAAAGTCATTACCAAGATCTAGTGGTATTGGCGATTTGGTATATTCATCTATCTTACGTACACGCTTTGGCTTTCGTCTGCCATTCTTATCAGTTTCATAAATAACAGTGCCAGTTTCAGTTGTAGCGGCGGTCATTTCCCACTTCACATCAGCACGCCCAAATTGTGTTTTGCGAAGTTCGACCCACTCACCGTCATTCTTAACACGTCCGATAAGCGTTCCCTTTACGACAACCGCACCAGTCAATTTCGCTACTTCAAACGCCTCAGCAAGAGTAGTATCAACATCAAAACTCCAGTTGAATCCGAATACACTGTCAAGCACTTTACGTACGTAGCTGCCCTTGATATAAGTCCACGATCCACCACCTTTTGCTGGTCGTTGGTACTTATATCTTGCTGGTGTGCTATTCCAGATTTTCTGAATCTGGTTTTGATTCAACAGGCTCGTAGTACGTGTCACTTGTGATATGTCTAGCTGTAACTTCTCGATTTCTTGGTCTATTTCTTGTGCCATATATTTTCCTAATCCTTTCTGTAAATTGTTTACAATTAGTCGTTTTTAATTTCTTTCATTATCTTCAAGGTGTCCTCTAAATTAACGGCCACGCTAGTCTGAGAATCTATTAGTGCATCGAGACTTTCCAATACGATTTTCCAATTCTCATTCATCTCTGACAGCAGCTTACTTACCTCCTCCATTTTAATTCCACCTTTCACCATCAATTGACTTAATCCAGTGAGTACCTACTTCATAAACTAGCTCAACAGTGTTGCCAACTTTGAGCATTGGCAATCGTTTGATATGATTTGCAAACAGACTATTGTTGATAGCGTTGCCCTGCTCATCGATAAAACTTACTGGTATAAAATCACCTTTGAAGAAATTATCGTATGCTGGTAGACCAACGAATGTAACAATTACTTTAGCTTTACGCCATACTTTAACATTATTCATAAGATACCCTTTCTTTTACATTTATCTTATGTTCTCAGTATAACAAACCGCTCAAGCATTGTCAACAGTTTTTCAAAAGATTTTTCTTATTTTTTATGAGAATATCGGACATCGTCAAGCTTATCTAGCCTCTCTATCTGTTTTTTATCTGCCCATTCCGATCCAACACTTAGAGGACCAGAAAAATGCTTATAACCGACAACATACAGAGGCTTGTTTCCATATGGGGTTATCTCGTCAAGAAAGTAATAACATATACCAGCTTTCATGTGATCGATTGCTTTCTTGTCCGTTTCTAATCTTGGGTTTAGGGCTCTCACTGCCCACTTCCACTTTACTGTCTCGTAGCTCATAGTAATCTCCTTTCTCTTAGTTCAGATATGCTAACCTGTCTATTGTCAAAATTAATATCATCAGATGTCTTGTTAGACCACTTTTCTGCTTTCTCAGCACTTGATACAAGCCAATAAGGGTCATCATCTATCTTCCATCCTCTATCGTTATCACCCCTATGAAATGCCGAAGTGGCTATAGTCTGAAATGCCTGTCTTAATCTTTCATCGCCAAGTTCTTTTAGCCTGAGCTTGAGTTTTTGTTTTCTCATTGGAGTTAGCTTAAACCTATTTTTATCTTTTCCAAATAATTCACAAACGAATTCATGAAAGCGGTCTAATTCGGCTGAATTAGACGTATTTCTATATTTACTTTCTTTATTCTTTAGTTCTTTATTCTTTAGTTCTTTATTGTGGCTTTTTACACCACTTGGTTCAATCCCTTGTGGTTCTGTCCTTGTAGGGTGTTCCTGTGGGAAAATTTTTTGTCCAGGCAATTTTATAAACACTACAACATAGAATATCCCTTTGTCATTACGTTCACGAGTCCACTCCAGATAGCCCGCCTCCTCTAGCTCTTTGACAGTAGACCGAACTGCATCTACACCATCTTGTGCAAGCACCGCTAAGCCAGCAAGTGAAAAATCCCAATCATCTGGCAATGAAACTATTTGAGCGAATAATCCTTTTGCTCGATAGGATAATCGCTTGTCTCTAAAAAGGACATTAGAAATGACCGTGAAATCACGGTCGAATTGATATTTCGGTTTTGCCATATATACCCCTATCCTACAAAACAGACCGCCAACCGCAATTAAGTTTTGCGATAAGACGGTCAGCGATCTGTTTCATAACTTAATTGTTATCTTATCGCATTACTATATTAGCATATCGCTTAAGCATTTACAAGATGATTGAACAAAATCATTCTCGATATATCTTGAAGATGATATGATGATTGTACAAATAAACTAAATAAGGAGGTCAATATGGCTTTTACTTCACCAACATTGCGAGGCTCAGACGTTCGAGACGTTAGCACGGTCAAGCAACACGTTATTGGCGCACGCTCATTCACAGCTGACGGACGGATGTATCGCTATTGTAAGAACGGCTCAGTTCCACTAGCTGCTAATGCGGACATCGTATCGTCTACCGTAGCTCCAGTTTCAACAACTCTTAGGGAGGCTGCTACACAAGGCGCACGGAAGATCGAAGTGTCAACAAGCGTGGGCGATCCAAAAAACCTTGAGGACGGAATCGCTACTATTAACGGTTCTCGTTACCTAGTAGGAGGTGCACTAGCAAATAACGTAGTTACTCTTCAAGAGGGTATCGACATTCCAGTGGCTAAAAGTGCCAATGTGAAACTGCAAGTAAACAAATTCTGCAGTGTTGTTGCTCAGTCTGGTTCAACAGTTGCAATCGGCACTACTGAAGTAGCTGTTCCTGCGAACGCTTATTTCTGGGCTCTAGTATCATTCTAAAAAAGGTGATACAATAGCATTGAGTTGGTTATGAAAACACCCTTTCTTCTCCAACTCACTTAAAAGAGATTGCCTCGGCGGTCTCTTTTATTTTTCGTAATTATTTGGTACAATCTAACTCATAACATTCTAATGAGAAAGGGTGATCATGATAGATACACTAATACCACTACCAGGATACGCACTCATTGAGGTGCGTAGCGAATACAAATCAGGGTTATCAGTTGAAAAAGAAAAGTACAGTACTAACACTAGCGGGCGTATTGTAGCTGTTAATTTTCATGAAGATGATAAACCGTCTGTACGTCAGCTAGCGAAATATATTGGCGATATTGCTTATTTTGATGGATTTAAGGATGGCGAATCAATAAAAGATAGAACTGGTGAATATGTTTTTGTGCCAGTTTCAGAGATTAGGGGGGTACGTAAATATGCCTAAGCTATCATCAGTAAGAAATATAGTTACAGGTCGTGAACTCGACGACAAAATTAAAGAGGGCGTTGAGAAGATCTACAATGTTGCTCTTGCATCATACGGCGTGAACTCTGGTAATGTGATGATTGAACACCGCTATGGTGAACCACTGGTATCACACGACGGTATCACTAACGTTGGTAAGTTAGTAGTCGAAGATTCAGTCGAAAATATGGTAGTGTCACTAGTGCGTCAAGCAAGCGAAAAAACTAACCGTGACGCTGGCGACGCTACAACTCTAACAGTTATTCTTTCAAAGGTAGCGTATGAGTTCTGGCTAAGCAAGCAACAATACCTAACACCACGCCAAATCCAGAAACAAATTGATGAGGTGGTGGCAAAAGTTCTTGATTACATTAAAGAAAATAAGCACGAAACTACAGACGAATTACTACGTGGTGTATCACGTATCTCTGCTGGCGATGAGGCTATCGGTGATATGGTATTTCATTCAGTCAAAGAATCTGGCGAATATGGCGGTATTACTGTAGTTGAAACTGCTGAACCAACTATATCTACGGAAACGATCAAAGGCTTTACATTCAAAAAAGGCTTGAAATCTGTAGCACTGGCTAACGACCTACAAGCTCTAAAAAGTCGCTACGCTGAGCCAACCGTCATTGTGATGTCAAAACTAATTACTAAAAATGAAGACATCTTGCCAATCCTCGATCAAACAATTATCTCTGGTGCGACCGGTATTGTACTAATTGCTGATGTATCTGGGCAAGCCCTTGAATCAATCATCGCCAATCGTATGAACGGTAAACTAGATATTGCGGTAGTCGAACCACCTGTGGTTGATCGTGAAATCTTCCTACAAGATGTAGCGCAATACGCAAGCACAGTGGTATTCTCTGAGCCAGTCGCCGACTTTGATGTCAATAAGCACTGCGGTTCTGTTGATGAAGCCTACATCACACTATCTGAAACAACACTCAACGGCTGTAAGACACCAGACACCTTGGCTGAATATGTAGCTAATATCAGTTCTGAAGCACGCCTTGAAATGCTCAACGGTAAAACAGTACGTATCTCTGTAGGTGCACCAACACAAGCTGAACGTCAAGAATTGAAGCTCCGTATTGAAGACGCTGTATGTGCTGCTAAAACTGCACTCACTTATGGTGTTTTACCTGGCGGCGGTGTATTCTTGCGTGATATGTACAATACGATTTTCAAAAACAATGATGACTTTGCTGACTTGTCATACTTCACTAAACCATTTAGCTTACTAACTGGTGATAACGTAGGGATTGTTGGTGAGTATAATGCGGGCGTTGGTATGGATATCTACACAGGCAGTATAGTTGACAGTATGGTGGACGCTGGTATTGTCGACAGTGCCAAGGCAATTGAAGAAGCGGTTGTCAACTCACACTCAATCGCCGCTCAGCTGGTGTCAATCAAAACTGCATTAACATTCAAAGAGAATATGGACTAGATATGTTCAGTTTGCTTACAGTAGGACTTCTGATAGTGTTGAACATTCAAGTATGGTTCATTGGTCATCTTTTGTCAGAAAACACCATACAAACCACCACAATGCGTGAGAAACTAAATATCATAGAAAAAGACGTGAAAAAACGAGGATTTGTTACGCCGCCATTTGAAGCAGCTAACCCAGATCGCTCTACACGTGGCTCTAGCTCACACATCATTCAACGCAAACCACCAGATCAGATCCGCAATGAAAACTTTGAGAAGATAAAAGAGGGGAAAATGTATGGGAGTTATTAAAGGTGGTAAATACTACCCTGATGAACAGCCTGTGAAACAGCAGGTGAAGCCTGTAGTGTCACAAATAGCAACACGTGGCAATATAGATCGTGATTATGAAGACCACGCCCACGACCTGATACAGCCATATATGGCAGATGGTACACCAAACCCTGATTTTATTGAGTACTATCCTGAAGACGCTAAAAATTATGGATTTATTCCAGATAAAGAGGAGGACTAGATATGATAGCAGTAAAGAAGCCACCATTCCCAGACCACGCTGAATTACATGTAAAAAACTACCGCTCAGAAGCTATCGTTGATATCGTAGCGATGAGTGCTGGACTAGATATGGCTATTGATAGTATTAAAGACGGTAATATCACCAAAGCGACACGTCAAGCTTTACGTGATTTGGTCGGTCAAACATACATTCTCTATTCACGTAAGATTGCCCTTGGTATTCTGAAAGAAGAGGGCTTGGTGGATGAATCGGTAGAGTTGAGTGCTATGTCTATAAACTTCGACTTACCAGATAAAGAACATGATGATTTAGTGATATACTATAAACAAAACAAACAATAGGTTGCCAAACTAAAAACACCGCCCCTCGCACAGGCGGTGTTTTGTTATTTAGATATTCCACTCATATTGTAGATCAGAATCGTTATTAACGCAATACTTGTGTAATCGCCACTTCTTTACTCGTCCATTTTTTGTCATACTCGTAAATACTTTCCTGATGTGTACACACTCCACGGTGTGAAGTTAGCACCACCATTAGATATTTTATATGCCCAAGCAATGTTTGTAGCCAAATCTTTTAGTTGTTCACAGGTTGGACGACCCGATAATGTACGGATCTGCAATACACCACAGGACGGGGCGTGCAGGCCACCGATTGGATAATTGTCACCAACTGCATTAGTATTACAACCGCTTTCAGCCTTAGCTATTCGTACAACTGTATCCACATTCCAGTTGTATTTGCTAGCCTCAGCCCGTACTGCATCACAGCCAGTAGCTGATGCAGTAGGAACGGCCACAGATGATGTAGCTACTTCTTTGCTAATTTCAGTTTGTAAAGGTGCTTGTTTCTCTTTCGCCTCGCCCTTAATCTTTGCTTGTTTAGCTAGCTCAGCGGTAGCTCTTTCTTGGTTGGCAATTTTAGCTACTTCAAATTGCCGACGTGTTTTGACGATAGTTCAATCGCTCGTGCCTCAACTTGTGCATTGTATTTGTTAGCAAATACTGTACCAGCAATGAAGCTTGCGACTAGGCTAATTGCTACAGCAATGCCTATAATTAATGTACTTAGTTTGATAGTTTTTGGTTGTTTTTTAGAGTTTTCACTCATTTCTTTCACCCTTTCTTTTTGGTTGCTTTGTGTAATCATTGAGATTGCTCCTTTCTGATTACATAACCAGTATAGCACACCGCTCAAGCATTGTCAATACGTTTTTGGCTATTTCGTGTTGCATTATGTTTACGACCTGGGCAATCACTCTCATACAATCCAAAACGGATCAGCCAATTTCTAGCGGTATTATGGCAAACTCCTAGTTCATCAGCGACCAGACGCAACGGTTGACGCACACCATCTCTCCAGTAGGCGGCTATCAGTTTGTTTCTGCTCATACTAATCTTACGGAACGCCATGATATTATTATAACAAAATCACCCCTCGTGGGGGTGATTGTTGTTTGCCTTGTGTCTTAACTAAGCACCGATTTTAGTGATACCAGTGATAACACCTTGGCGGCGTGGTTGACGACAGATCAGGTTACCCATAACGATAAGTGCACCGATTTCGCCAAACTGGTTGACTGGGCTCATGAAGTCACGCAACTGTAGGAATGATGGCTGTTTGATGTCATCATATACACCCTCAGTTACTTGGTTTGCCATGTCAACGCTCTTTAAGTCTGGTGACAACAAGCGGCGGAAATCAAGGTAGCGTTCGTTCAACCAGTACCATCGGCCAGAAGTTGCCTTGTCATCTGCAACAACAGGCTTACCACGGAATGACAGGGCGTTAAAGCCAGCTGCACCCTTAAGCTCTGTTGCAGGTACAGAAGTACCCATAGGCGTTTTACCACTCACACGGTTGTAACCGTTGATAGCAGTTGGGTTGTAGCTTACACTAATCTTGTCACCCAGGATAGCCTCAAATAGTGACCAGATAGCCTTAGTAGTCAATCCAATCGTTGGTGATTCCTGCTCTGAACCTGCGGCACTCACATTGTCAAATGTTGAAGCCAAAAGACCAAAGTTGAAGTTACCACCGCTTGCAGCAGTTACGTCACCGTTAATGCTTGGCAAGTCGGCACGGTTGATACCAGCATACGAACTTGTAGCTGTACCGTTGTCAGTAATCAAGCCAAGACCCTCGATATCTTTACCGATACCATAGCCATATAGCAAGTCACCGAGATTGTTTGCCAATGAGTTTTTAGCCTCATCAAGCTTACTTGCGACTAGTGAAAGTACCTGCTTGTCGCTATTTCCGTTGACAGCCTTTTCAATACCTGGCACAACGATGCTCTGCTCATATGCCTTAACATACCAGCTCATCAATCGTGTGTTGTTGGTTGTTGCCGTGTCAAACTCGTCCAAACCATCGAACGAACCGCCAGTCGTAGAATTGGCAATGGCGATTGGCTGTTGCTCCGTCACGCCTTTCCAGTTCTTCGGATTGGAAGTCATACGAGCGGTAAATATATTAGAGTTATTCACGAAGTCTACAATAGACGGCATAATGTCATTGTAGGTGATGTTGGTAACTCGTTCTGAAAATACCATATTCTACTCCCTTTATTAGTTTATATTTTCATAATAGCAAACATTTTTGACAAAACCCTCGGTGATTTTCGTTTATTTTATTAACTTGAATTAAACAACTACACACCATATAATACTAATATGAGTAAAATACTAGTAGGTGCTAGACCATCAGGGCGTCTGCACATAGGACATTATGCAAGCGTAATAAAACCAGCACAAGAATTAGGGGCATATGTACTCATTGCAAGATACCACGCTCCATCGGGTAATTATGAGGAGTTTCGTAAACAACTAGACGAGTATGGACTAAATGTAGTTCCGCAAAAAATAAATAATGATTTATTCTTTAAGTTATTAGAAATATCGCCAAGCCACTTACTTAATGCCATGCCCCAGTATAAAGCAAAAGAAAAAACTGCTTTAATGTACACCTATCCAGTGCTGATGGCTCATGATTTGGTGGGATACGACAAAGTTATTGTCGGCGATGACCAGCGACCACATATTGAGTTTGCACGAGACATATTGCCACGAGTTGGTGAAATATGCCCAGAACCAACATACACTAGTTTTAAGATTATGGATTTACGGCATCCTCAGAATAAAATGAGTAAATCAGACCCTAAATCATGCTTATTTTTGGATGACAATGACTATGAGATGAAAATAAAAAAGGCTGTTACTGATGAGCATGGTCGCAAGAACCTTGAAAACATATTTACCTTATTGGGCGGAACTAACATACCAGAAAAAAATATTGACTTAAAATTGGCTATTATATCCCTATACCATGACACATTTATAAACTTTAATTCACCCAAATATCATGGGTTACACCACTTCAAAAATAAGCCTATTCTGAAACAGACGATAACATCGCCTTAAGTGTTTTCAGTTTTGCCTGAGCTTTTGCTTGACTGTCAGTGTTTGTCGGGATAAGTGCCTTAGCTCGTGCCATATCTGATTCAGATAGTGCACCAGATTCGCCAAGTGCCTTTAGTAATGATATACCAACAGATTGAGACTGATCATTGTAGGCTGCAATCTTTGGATTATATGCACCGCCTGTGGCACTATTCAGTAGGTTAGTCAGTGTACCGCCAGCAACACCCTGTGCCTCATAATTACCCAACATAGAATTAAGTTGTGACATAGCAGTTTCCATATCACCGCCCTTTTTACCTTTTTTCTTAGTATTCGCCGCCATCTGCTTATCAATTCTCGCCTGCTTCTTGTCTAACATATCTATCATTGTGCCAATTGCTTGAGCAGCTTTAGGGTTATTATCCATCAGTGCCGCAACATAAGCATTCTCTAACTGATCTTGACTATATCCGCCAACCTTTAATTCTTCTTGTGGCAACGCAAGCTCTTTGGCTGAACTGTTAAGTCTTGTAGGTTCATCACTGTCAGTAGCCATCGCACCGCCAACTGGCTGTACTGGTGGCAACCCACTAGCAGCAGTATCACCACCGCCGCCAAGTAGCGATAGTGCACCAACACCACCGCCAACCAGTGCCGCTTTTTTTAGTGCACTTTGTGCTTTACCTGACTGAAAAGCCCTACCAGTTTTACGCATAACCTCGCCTACTTTTTGTGTAGCACGCTCTGCAGGTTCTGATATTAAAGCGTCCGCAGCCCTGCCGACCACTGGCAATTCTCTAACGGCTCGTGAAAATGATCCGCCGCCCTTAGTCTGATCATTCTTTTTTACTATCTTAGACAAGTCAACAAAGTCTTTTTTAGATCCCCTGAAGTTTCCCATAATTCTGTTTTCAACAGGCGTATCGGCATACTCCTTAGCTAAACGTTTGTACGCCTCAGAAAATTGCTTATTGCCTTTACGCAATTCAACTTGTGATCTGTGCAAAAACTCATTAGCCACATCATCATATGCTTGTGACATATATTTTGGATTAATATTAGCGTCAATTCGCTCATCAATAAGCCTGCCAAGTTTATTAAAGTGATCACGCTTCAGTGTCTTTTCGGCACTTTCTGTAGCCGACGTGCTAATATCGTTAGCCATCTGTTTCAATATCTTAGCCTTTTTTATTGGGTCTGCCTCATCAAACATTCTTGCTGATATAGGGCTCATACTGTCTCGTATTTCACGTAATTCAGGTGCAATATCATTCAAATCGACAACATTACCCTTGCCAAGATTAGTTCTCACTGCATCAGTAACCTCATCTAGAAATGCATCCTTGCCACTACCAGTTAGGTTTTGAGTGAACTTTTTTAAGTCGTCTAAATTAGTTAGCCCAGTGCGGTCAAACAGTTTACCAATCTTCTCATAAGCATCAGTGCCAAGTTCTCGCATGTCTTTTTTAGTAAGTGCTAGTGGTGCGTTTAGCGCAGTGTTAGAGGCACGCACAAGACTGTCACCAATCTTTGATGTTTTGTTGGCTGCTGCTGATACGGCACTATCTGGTAGTAAATTAGATAGTGTACCACTAGTCGCTCGTGCTACATCATCGCCATAATTAGTAGCAAGGCGTGCCAGTACATCATCACCGTGATTAGCTGCCGCACGTGAAAATAGTTTAGATAATCCGCCAAACATTATTAATACCCTCCTTGCTGCATTGCATAATAATCTTCAATTGTCTGTGGTTGCTGTTGTCCACCACCTAATAATCGACTGCCACCGTACAAAGCACCACCGCCTAGTGCTAATTTACCAAAAGCTGATCGTGGTAATGCGTTCTTGTATAATCCACCATACATTTCTTGTAATGCTGGCGATCCATTTTGAGCAACTCTTTTAACGAAGTTACCTATCTCTTCCCTGCCAGCATTTTGTAGTGCTTCTGACGCTTCGCTATATCGTGGGTCTGACATATATTTAGCCACGAGATTTTTAGCCCCCCTAGTTTTAATAAAATTACTAGCCATAGGTACTGCCGCTCCAAATGCTGCACCAGTACCAGCACTATTTAGTACATCACTTAAATTAGTATCAGACCCATTTTGCCGCAATGTTTCTAATCCACCAAGTACAGCACCTGTACCAATGCTGCCTGGTATTGTTGTCAGTGCATTATTAATCTTACCTAATCCACTAGCAACCTTGCCCATACCAAGCACTTTAGCGGCACCGCCAACAGCAGGCAATGCACCGAGTAATGTCTGACCAGCAGCTCCAATGTCACTCATGACGTCCCTGTCCTTATAATTGCCAGTAGCCAAATCAAGTGCCGCCGTACCTGTTTGCGCAATTGGGTTAAGGATTGAGCCAAGCAATCCATCACCAAAATAGTTATGGCGTTGTTTTTTCATCGTCTCATCAAACTGTTTTTGCGTGTCATTATAAGCGTCGCTGTTACGTTGAGCGATCGACTTAATGTTATCCATAGCGTCGTTCCACTGATTGTCGTCAATAGTGCCCTTGAACTTGTCACGCATACCGCCCATCTGTTGCGACACATAATCAGTCACAAACTTATCTGTGTACGCATTATCCAACGCTTGACGCTGTTCCTTCTCATAAGCATCACGTCCCTTACCGAATAGCCAGTCAAACATTACCAAGCCCAACCTTTCCCGAATAGTGCCAATGGACCATATTTAGCAATACTCTTGCCATATCCGCTAACAAAGTTATCATTACCTCTGTTAAACTCTGGCAACGCATTACGTTGTCGTTCGTATTCTTTCTGGCTAAGGTTATAACTTGCCAGTTGCTGTCCAATACGTTCTTGTTTCGCAAGCTCACGTTGGAATGCTCTATCTGCATTTTTGCCCTGTTCCTGTCTATCCATAAGATATTTTTGCAAACTAAATTGTGCGTTGCGGTCAGCAGCAGCACGAGCATTTGCCTGTTGCTCTTTCCATCGCTCCAATTCCATAGCTTGCTGTCTGAGGTTCCAGTCATCACGTGCACCATATTGTGCTGCCAGTGCGTCACGATCACCCTGATATTGGCTGTACGCCGTGTTTCGTTGACCAAGCAATGTCGCCCACGCATTTTGTAACGTGTTAATTGCATCTTGCTGTCCTTGGTATTGTCCAGTTGCTGCATATTGTGCTTCCTGCAAGGCACGGCTCATTAAGGTGTTGTAATCCTGCGAGGCATTAGCATAGTTCTTGCTGTAATGGTCTGCTGTATCTTGCATAGCACCCATCTGATGTTGCAATGCACGCTGTCGCTGAGCCTCAGTTAATCCAGTGCCGCCAAATTGCTGCCGAATTGACGCTGGTAAGTTGTTAATAGTCGCACCAATTTTGTCCACTGCATCACGAGCCTCATTAAAAGTACCCCGTGCTTTGTTGATTTCATCAGTATTCATATATTGGTTGCGGGCATTATTATAGATATCGCCAAAGTTTTGACGTTTAGCAAGTTCTTGATCAAAAGTACCTTTTGCTGCATCAGCCTGTTGTTGGTACTGGTTGTACGTATTGTAACTGGTATTTTTTGTGTTCGTCGCCTCGTTAATACGTTGTCCAAAATCCATAATATACTCCTTGGTTTTATTTTATCATCTACAAGTCGTAATAGGCTGTATGTTTTACTATCTTCTTGACCGTTGCTCAACATCAGACCAAGATATCTTGTTGGCTTGGAAGTCGTGTATAAGCTGCTTGTTATATAGTGCATCATCACGCATACTTTGTTCTGTAGCAGCCATACTGTCCGCCGATTGTCTTGCAAGTGCGACACGGCTATTGATTTGCTGCATCTTAAAGTTGTGCATCATCTGCTCAAACTCACGCTTATGTTGCAACATACGCTGTTCAAATTGGTAGTTGCGGTATGCTTGGTCTGCCTTAAATAGTTCACTCTCGGCACGGCTAACCGCATTACTCATCTGTTGCTCGTTGGCAATATTCTGCTGCCATACGTTCATCTTTGTGCGTATCTTGTCCCAATATGAATCATAGTTTTTATTCGCAACGTCCATAGAAGTATTAAACGCATCATCAACCAGCTTATTGTAGTCAGCAAATTGCGTTTGGTAGTTAGCGTCATACTGCTTGAACTGTGCACTCAGCAACTTATTCTGACGCTCCATATATGCATCACGCTGTGCTTGAGTTAACGCCGTACCACCAAACACCTGTCGTGTCGATTCACTTAATGTATCAATCTGCGACTGTATTAGATCAACATTTTCCCGTGCCTTTACATAATCATTTTTAGCGTTTTGTATGTCTGCGGTGTTAGTGAGTTGCTCTTTTTGTTGCTCATACAAGGTGCTAAATTGTGGTGCGGTTGAGAATGCTTGGTCATATTCAGCCTGAGCCCTGCGTGTATCTTCCTGTGCACGTGCGTAACTAGCCCTCGTTTGGTCACGGTGGCGTGTTGCGTCGGCGATACGTTGCTGAAAATCCATATTTTTATTATAGCTTGTATGGTGTATTTAGTACTGTCAAACGCACTCTCACGCCCTGAAACCATACCCAGTCTTTCCACCTTACTCTATATCCACCAGGTCCTGCTCGCTGTATCCAGTTATACGGTATTGACGTGAAGATCTTTATTTTCCCGTCTGGCATTATTTTATATTTTACTGTTGGCGTTGATGAATACCACGTATCAATTGAACCAGCGTTAAACTGAGCTAGCGTGTTGTATTTAGCAAATCCACCTTGCCCGCTTAGTAGACCAACCATATTTGGCGTATTGCCGTCAATTATCTCAAGCTTGCTTTTCGGTAGGTCAAGGTATGACGGTAACGTTTTTGATGTCGGGGTAAGATAAGTATTAGCATAGCCAGATCCTCCATCTGTATATTGGTGTGCTCGTGCTTGATAATTCACCTGATCGATCTTGTCTGTCTGAAACGACACTAATTTTAATGTGTCTCCAGGTAGCCCTGTATCAATCGTCAATGCTTCACGCTCCATTACGCCAGATCCGTTATAAAACTCCCAGTTCTCAATATACCCAGGGTACGACGGTTGCGGCTCTGCGTGATATCCGCCTAGTAGCACCTCAAATGTCTTAAACTGTGGCTCTTGCTTGGTAATATCCGCCCCAAGCAACCTGTATTTACTGTTCATGAACTCTAATTGATATTCACCAGTGTCAAGTATCTTTACTCCATAATCATCATGTTGTATCTGTATTGACTGCGTTAAATTACGGTCATTATCCATATAACCGATTACACCGCTACCACCGCTTTGTAGTTTGTAAGTTTTGCTAACCATGTCAAAGTAGCAATTGCTCGGTGCTGGTGTGTTTGAATACTCCGTACTGCCCTTTTTCACAGGAACACCGTGAAAAACCTCAACACCGCTTGCATCTAGTATCGTAAACTCGCCGTAATCCATTCTATTAAGGCGTGGATCAGGAGTGCCGCCTTTATTTACTGAACCGATAAATATAGGTTGCCCATTATTACTAAATGTCGCCTGGCTACTCGTCTTCATACCAGATATAATTGTGTTCTTACCAAAATCAATGTCATATATAATATCTGCTTCGTATGAAGTTTTAGTCAAGTCAACTTTTAGGTCGGTCTCACTACCGTTACTTGCATAGTCCGCTCTAAATCTAGTGTTTGTACTGTCCATTATGTCAGATAAAAAATATAAACAGAACGGATTAGAGTAGTCAGACAAACAACTACCAAACAACGTCAACACTGGTAACGTGCTTAGAGTAGATCGGGTACTTTTTATCTGAGTAACCACTCTATAGCCACTTTGCGGAATTATTCCTGTGTTAATATATTGCCCTGCGAATCTCAACCACTTCATATACACCTCACATATTTATAGTATAACTTTTCTTGTATTTCTCTGGTGCAAGTAGAGGTTGCCTAATCAGTACCAGTGAACATTTACTTGCAAATAAATGCCCGTCTAGTAAATAAAAGTTAATTCCCGCATTTGGTATGGCTGGCCGAAAACCAGATGCCGCCTGAACAGACACGCCACCCTCTCTCCATAATCCATCATTGCCTTGTAAGAAACAAAACGGTGATAGTTTATCTGCACTGATTCCGTTTGGTATATACAAGTTTACATTTGGCTTGTCGCTGGTGGCAATTTTCACCGCCACAACCATCATTGACTGAATGTTTGCGTTTATTCCTAAATCCATTGGACTGGCAGCGTTTGGATCCCCAGTTAGAATATGCTTAAAGCCATAGTCGTATTGACCACCCCAGTCAATAGGTAAGCCATCATCAAGATATGGGTATTCGACGTCACGGTCAATATTGACAGCTATCACAAGTAATTTTGGCTTCTTGCTACCACTGTTAATATAAGCATTGTACTCGCCAACCGTGAAAAAATCACGTTTGTAGTAGATATACTTTGTATCCCATCTGATGTATTCATTTGCAGTGCTATCACCATCAAGACGTATTACCATAGGTGGATAATCAAGCGTATGAGCTACTTTTACGCTATGCTGCCAACGTTGCGATGTAGTGCCGTTAAATTCATTCCAGTGTTCATACGCACCAGTTTCCTGTATCTCCCACTCTGCGCCCTCTTGTAAAAAATCCACAATAGCAAGTAGTGGAAAAGATGAGTTATACAATAAATTATTATCAGAGGCGTATCGTGCATCATAGCCACGACGTGCAATCTTAATGCCATAATCACGCTTGGTAATCATTGTACTAGGCAAGCGTTTTGCGTCTGTTGGCGGCTGCACTAGAATGCCCCCTGAGAGTATCCCATCATTACCACAACGCGTCCATTGCGGTCAACAACCTTGATTAAACCCTGAAGTTGCTGGTCGCCTCGCTGTTGCCCCGTACGTTGCTGTCGTGGTGCAATTTGGTTTTGTTCGGCAAGGTTGGTGATGTTAGTGTCGTCAATTGTCATAAACTTATCAGACATACGGCTAGTTTTTAGCTCTTCATATGGCGTTTCAATGTCGCCAGTGTTTGGATTGTAAACAGACTCTGCCATTATAACTTCCTTTCCTCGCCTAGACTTCGTACGTTAGCTTGTACTGATATGATTCGTGGCGTAACTGTATTATCGTCGGTCATTTCGCCATCAAAACCAAACTCAAGCTCACGGAATCGCTTATTTATCTCTAATTTTACCTCTGTATCGCCTTGTTTAGTACTGTATGTACCGTAAACCCAATCACCATCGTCAATACGATACTTTGGCGTGATTTTTACGCCCGCTGGTAACTTGCTGAACGTCGCTCCTACACGCATTGCCATTTTTTCAGTCCACGGTGCACCACCGTCATATTTTAGGCTCTCGTATTTGAACTTTTTGGCGGGCTTGCTGTTATTGTCAACAATAGCCATATTATGCTCAACAGAATTAGTCCTTGTATTAGTGATTGTGTATGAATAATATAGTGTATCTCCATAATTCCACACGCCACCAATCTCATATTTGAACTCATCGGTGTTATAGTTGCCATTTGCTTCTGGTATGTCGTATGAATAATAGAAACAATTTGGGTAGTTTTTATCAATTGAACCCCATGAGTAAATACCGTGTCGCATTGTCTTTAGTGTCGTAACACTTGGGTATGCTAGTAACAAAATGCCACGCCGCACGGCCATACACTTCGGGTATACGTCAGTTGCATCACGTGTATTTGTGTATTCGCTCTGTGAATCCTCAAGCGTCCTAATCTTAATTAGCTGCTTACCGCCTGTGTAGGCGTAAATAGCCCCATCAATGACTGCATACGTGATATTTTGGTACGTATACAAGCTTTTTGGCTCACCCATAGGCGTATCGATCTTAAAGTTGAGTGCGTCTGCATAACCGTCCCAAAAACCTATCATACCCTCTTGGAATACACGGCCAGGGGTTGAACTCACTTTTTCGCACCCAGCTACAACATACTCGTCATTACTGGTGAGACTGGTAATCTCCATACCTGTTTCGACAATGGCACGATGTCGGTCAAACTCGCTTTCATCAATCTCATCAAGTCCAGACGGCGACCAGTCGGCAATATACTGTCCATTTCCAATAATTAACTTAGATCCTAGCCAGTTAATAATAGGGTGTGCCTTGCGTCTAGTGTTCTCAAGTAGTGCCGCATAATACTTAAAGTGTAGCCCATATAATTGACCAGTCTCGTATGTCTCAACAGAAAAACCTCCACCACTTGCATACAGGTGCATATGATACTCTGTACCAAAGTTCTTTACCTCGCCCAGTCGTGTTTGATCAAAATCAAAATATGTCAATCCAGTAGTAGTAACCTGTGACGCATCAATAGTCTTTGTCGCTATAACACGGTGTTGCGGATCATGAACAGTCAATGTGACCGTTCCGTTGCCCTTTGCCAAGAACTTCATGCCGATACGCACCATCGGTGATTGATCTGGTAAGAATATACACGTATGTGCGTCAGTCTCCTGAAGAGATGTCTGTAACTGATATGAACCGTTCATACCATTCTTAAATGACCACCTGTCAACTGTGCCACCAATCCACTTGTCTAAGCGGTTTTTTACAAGGATTTTGGCTACAGTTGGGTATTTGCTGGCTGCTGCGGTCACTGTTTTTACTTCTGACGGCTCGCTGCGTGTAGCATTTGTGTAGGCGTATATCCTGTCAATGCCCGTGATGTACAGTATGTCTGTAAGTCGCCAGTATGCCAAATCACCAAACGTACCATTTTCCCAGTTCGGTAATGTTGCCGCTAGTGTGATGTCATTATTATTATCAATCTTGTATAGTTTGCCGTCTTTAGCGATCCCCCACCGTACACCGTCTGGTGTTTGGGTCATTGCCACGATTAGACTACGCAAATCAGCGTCATTTAGTTTACGTGAACCTGGTAGTACTGTCAGTTGGCTAGGGTTTTTACGTGCATCAAGACACTCTGCATCACCAAAGCTATTCTTGATACCAATCTTGCGATCAGTACCTTTACCACCATAAAACGCTGTTTGGCTAACAATCGTATCACCTGAATTGCCTGCTGCCATATTACCCCCTCAAAATACCAGGAAATACACGACTACTACTGTTCATACGTGTACCCTTGCCGTTAATAACGCCGCCAGATGTTTTCTTACCATAAACCTTGCGATATTCTGCAAACGCCTTGTCAAATAGCTGTCCATACATACCAGCACTCTCCAGGTCTTTACGTAGCAGGAAAAATTGCTGTGCGGCATAATGAACTGGTGCCAGGTGATACTCCTCTGGAAATGCAGGGCATTGTCCGATTAAGATAGGAACATTATTTTCAGTTAGTCCCTGGTAACCATTGTCAACTTGGATGTTATTTTTATCAATAAACTTTGCAATCTTATACCAGTTACCGTCGGAACCGTTTGTTACAGTCAGCCAGCAATCATTCACCATATTTGGCTTGAACCGACCTTGCGGGTCTACAATAGTAGCTCCATTCTCAGTCACGTTAGCGGTTATCTTCACGTCCTCAATGGCCATATCAACCATACGTGGCTCATAGCTCACTACCAGACCATCAGGTACAGTTTGACGTGGCGTTGGATACAGCCCTACCTCATCAGCACCCTTGACGAAAAAGTGTGTTGGGTGTGCGGTGGTGGCGAATTGTGACATATTTAAGTTATCCCACTCTTCCTCACTGAACACCTCAGTCAGTGGCACCATAACGCTACCACTTTTCACACGTACGGTGCGAATACGTAACATATCGCTTGGGAACTGGTAGTACTGCTGATTAGCATTCAGGTTGGTCTTTTTCTCACGTCGTATCCAGTAGCGACGTGCTGCATTTTGGAACAACTTCACACCAGTATTAATATCTGTGATAATATTGTCCATTTCTGGGGCGTCATCATAAATACCACAAAAGTTAGCCGCCTTTTTTTTCATCTGTGTAAATGTCAACATCTGCCAGTCCTTTCTTGGTTTTATTATACCATCTAATCATAGTACTGTCGTTGCCAATCAGTCGCTTCGTGTGTATCGTTGTTACGCCAGTTTTGCGGCAACTCATCGCTACTATTCCTCCAGGCTGTCGGCTTCTCATCATCAGAATTACGCCAGTTTTGCGGCAACTTGTCAGGTGTAGGGTTGCTGACCCTCGCAATACCTATTTGCTTAATGCTTGACGTTCGTGCAATGCGTGCATTACCATTTTGTGCTATATTTGGCTGAGTTACGACGTAACCACGCCCATTTTGGGTAATATTTCGCTGATATTCAATAAAACTTGCACCATTTTGAGTAATTTGACGCTGATGTATGATAATAGCGTTACCGTACTGGCGTATAGAATTACCACCATCAATTTGGGCGTTTCCTCGCTGCTCAATGGTACTAATGCGTCCAATCCGTGCGTTGCCACCCTGGATAATCTGCTTCTGGTATTGAATAAGTGTGTTGCCAGACTGTTGCACGTGGTTTTGGTGTTGGATAAATGCATTACCGCTCTGATCTTTACGATTTGAACGCTGAATACGTGCATTACCGCTCTGGTTTGTGCTATTTGATACGTAAAATGACTCAAGTACAGCATTACCTGATTGACTTACGTGCTGAATACGCCCAATCCTGGCATTTCCTGATTGTGTAACGCTTCTGATCCGTTGCAAGCGTGAGTTGCCGCCCTGTGTGAGGGTTGATGTTCGCTCAATACGGCTATTCCCTGTCTGGTTTTTTATTTCTATGCGGGCAATACGTGCATTACCACTCGTGTCACGGCTATGTATACGCTGCAACCTTGCATTACCTTGTTGTTTAAGCTCCTTTACTGTAAATGCTGGTCTGAACTCCGAACCAAACGCCATACCACCATAGCCATTGCTAAACATACCTGTTGGTGTTGACGGTTGCAACCTAGTTATGTATTCAGAAACACTTGACGGCGGCATATCTCCGCCTGTACCTACGCCAAAAAAACTATACTCAACTGTGTGATTCGGCCCGTACGTGCCATACCCAATATAATTTTGTCCAGTAGTCCTGTTTGAGTAGCTAACTGAAAACGTCCAGGTACCAGGCTCTGCTTCACCGTCACGCCATATTTTCACGGAATGGTTCCTACCGCCCTCAACACGCCATCGTACCCAGTATTTTTCCCTATTCTGCCAATCATAGTTAATAAATCCAACAGTACGTGAGGTTGAATCATCGTATAACTGTAGTGCTTTGGTGCCTCGTGCTGGCAAAAATGCAAGAGATAGCCCCTTGCCTTCCGCCGTGTAATCCCAGTTGATAATACCATATGAACCTGGTACTTGTTGAACAGCGTCAACAGAAAAACACGCCAACATATCTATGTCATCAATATTGTCAGTAAACCTGGTATCTGCAATGAATAACTGATTTGATTGTGTGCTTGTAAGTTTCAGTATGTGCTGGTTATTTCTAACTATGATGTCTTGCGATTTTCCGCCACTATTCAAGACAGTCATCAAGTTATTCTTATTTAAGAAATAGCCAGTCTTTTTGTCACTGTAATCATCTATGTATATTGCCATTGTATTGCTCCTGCTACATTGTATTGTGCTTATTCATTATAATTGTATCATTGTTCACACAATATAGATTTGACGACAATGCCAGCAAACAAATATTCTACTGATGAGCAGGATACTGGACAAAAATGGATT
>FLSB01019613.1_pt1 | contig 40845 bp, 28 predicted proteins | sample 1550551 | NCBI WGS metagenome assembly FLSB01 (sample SAMEA4031774, study PRJEB14383) | metagenome | biome: human; feature: oral; material: saliva | place: Philippines | collected 2014 | reverse complement strand
AGAGGGTGTGTCAAAACTCGTTTTCAGCTAAAGACAGCTATCATTTTGTAAAGAAAAACCGTTACCAAAGAGTTAATAACTCAATGATAACGGTTACTTTAATATTTATGAGGGAGTGAAACTGTTGATATGAAAGGAAGCTTTTCTGAATTCTTAGTTTTGACACACCCCCGTTTAATTGGTATATCGTTGATATGGAAGGCTTGTGCAAATGTAACGAAGTAGTGATGTAATTACAAGAGAGACGAGAGGTTTAGACGGCAGAAGCAGCAACAAACAACATTGCCAACATTTTTCTTATTCGCCCATATAGTTAGGCACAAACTATTTGAGCAGAGCAATTAAAAAGGCTGAACGTACTACCCGTTCAGCCTTTCTTATTTGAGCTATAAAATTTGTATTAGCAATAAAGTCCGCATCTCATAGAAAGGAGTATAAGACTTTAGCGCAGTCGCAATTTTTACTGAATAATAATAGTCTTGCCATTTATAATATACATTCCTTTTGGCAGAGTGTTTAAGTTGTGCAAACCTTTAGCAACCAATTTGCCATCAACGGTATAAACATCGTACGATAGGTTTACATTCCCTACAATATCGTGAATATTGGTTGTAGCAGTTATGCTTATTGGCTCAGACTCGGAACCATCGGGATATACAGCAGTAACTTTATAGCTATGCGTAGTTCCTGGTTTCAGTTTATCATCGGTGAACGATGGAGACGTTGTGCTTACAATAAGCGAATCGTTACGATAAATATTATAAGCAGCAGGTCCGTTACTTGCGTCGAACGTAATATCGTCTATCATGAAAACCAGTCCTTGACTTGCAGGTGTAGTGTGTCGTATTGCGAAATAGCGTGTACCCGAAGGCAGCTGTGTTGTTATTTCGTTCCATACAGCCGACTCTTGTTTATAGGCATCTATTTTGCTGAAACTAGCAGGTTTATTATCGGTAGACGATGCTAACACTTCGAAAGTTTCTGTTGTCTGGCTGTTTCCTTGCGCATTGTTCACCCAGAAGCTAATGGTTTGTTCCTCTTCAGATAGAGGCTGGCTAATCAACCAGTTATCAGCACCTATAACGTTTCCTTCTGCATTTTGTTGGTACATTGCTACGGCGGCTTTACGTCCAGAGTGTGGAGCTATATCTTTAGTGCCACGGAAATAGTCGTCGGGTTTCCAATTTATAAAAGCGAATTGTTCACCTTGATGTGGATAGCTAACTTGTGCGCTAAGCGGAATAGCATAGCCTTTATCAGCATCAAATGTAGTCCACTTTCCAAAGTTGGTTTGCCAAGCTTCGTAGCTTTCAAAGTTTTCTCTTATGGTTTCTTTTGTTGTTTCTGGTTTATTCCACAACAGTTCTACCATACCCACCTTGTCGGTTTTACTTGTTAAGTTGGTTGGTGGAAGCACGTTTGCTTTTTCTAGAATAATATTTGCTAAGTCGGTGTTGTTTGCAGTTTGCATATCGTTAGCAACTGTTAGTTCAGCCTTTATACTGTGTTGCTCGCTTGGGTCGAGAATAGTGGTGGTGTAACTAATTGGGATAACAAACTCTTGCAACAGAGATAAGCTTTTGGTGATATCCGATTGGTGAATAACTTTATTATTCAACGAAACCTTTACAGCAGCATGGTCTATCTTGTCGAGGCCTAAATTGCTAACCTTTACTTTTAAGTTCACAGTTTGTCCCTTATTTACACTTGCTGGTGCAGAAAGCTCAATTGCGCCATCGCACTGCAATGGGTCCGAAATGCTTATATTGTCTAAGTACACAATATTTGGAGAGGCATCGGCAGCTATAGCCTTTACGTGCATAAGAATGTAGTCTTGGGTGGTAAGAGTTTCTGGCAAGTCTACAATTTCAGTTGTCCATTTTCCAACCTTTGTATCGCTGGCGAAATCGTGTATCCATACAGGGTCTGTAACTGTACCGTCCATCTTTTCGAAGGTAATCTCTAACCGAACAGGAGTTTGTGCCTTTGCATTGTAACTAAAACCTAATTTAGGCTGAGTAGTTCCACGCATATCAATTTTTCCAGTTGTAATAGTCGATGTACCAGCAGCACGAGGTTTAAAGAACAAACAGCCTCCATCATCGTCAGACGATTCGTTGCTAGTAAGTCGCCACAATACTTTGTCGTTAGAACTGGTAGTCTGGAATAATTGCTGTTCGAAAGTAGCATTTCTGAAACTGTTACGATATGGAAGCGTATAGGGCACTCCCAAAATAATGCTTGCTGTTGCAAACTCGCTACTTAAGCCATTATAGTTTGCAGCAATAGCCCATTTTCTGTAGCGTTGTGCGCCAGTCTTAGTGTTTATACCATCTACAGTGTATTCTGTTAAGCCATTCTTTGCAATTGCAATATGGTTGCCCAGTCCATTCTGATTAACATCATATATATCGTAATCAACTTTAGATGGCTCTACTACACCACCGTGAGCACCTTTGGCAGGTTCCCATGTAAGTTTAACCGAAGTGCCTTGGTCTATTGCTTTCACTACAGGTTCTGCGGGGAGATCCTTTCCTATGTATGCTCTCCGTGTAACACTTGTTCCATTGCCATTTTCGTTGAAAGCAATAGCAATATAGTTATTAATTCCTTGTGTAGGGTTCTCGTCAATAAGTTTGAGTTCAGCACCAGGCGTAGGAGCAACAAATGTTTTTAGTATTTTAGTTCCATTGCGCAATTCAATCTTCTTAATAGCAGTAAGCTGATTTCCATCGATTGCTTTAGTTGGAGCCTTAAAAGTAATAGCAGCCTTTAATGCGCCCGTTGGATTTGCTATAACATTCATATTCTCTACTGCTGCAGGAGCATTTGTTGTGGGAATAGGCTCAACACCCATTTCGCCTAAGTAGATGAAGCTTTTCTTTGCGTCAGAAATTGCGTGAAATCCAATGTAATAATCGCCATCACTCTGTGGAGTAACTTGTGCGCTAAACTCATGGTATTGCGGATCTGTAAGTTCAATGGGCGATATAACATTAGTTGTCATAGCTTGTGCTGTTGGTGCATTGCCCATTTTAACCTCTAATCGTTCTTTATATTCTTCTTCAGCATTGCTAGCTCTAAAGCTAATTTTATAGGTTTTACCAGCTTTCAACTTTATAGGAGGGCTCATCAACCAATCGTCGCCAGCATTATTGCGACTATACGAGTAGCGGAAAGCTCTTCCTTTTTCTTCATCATCATACCATCTCCATGTAAATCCGTCATCGTTTCCATCGACAATAGTATAGATGAGAGCATCGGTTTTGTTTCTAAAATCATCGAAGTATGGCGTATCGAAAACGTTACCAGTAACCTTATATTCACTTACTGTTATCTTGCTACACTGAGTAGTATTAACGGCTTGTACACCGTATGCATAGCCTGTTCGTGTAGTTTCGGGCAAAGTTTCTGTAAAAGTAGTGGCTGTTAAGTTTGAAGCAACCTTTATAGTATCTGTACTACTGAAACGATATACATTGTAAGTAAGGTCTCCTATATAGCCTTGATGAAGTCCTTGTGTAGGTTTGTCCCAAGACACTGTAGCTTTACGCGTGTCGTCTATTTTTAAATCTACATAGTCTAAAGGAAGTGGTTCATCGTTTCCTATATACTTTTCGTATTTTGCCTTAGGGCTTTTTCCACCCTCGTTGGTTGTAACAACAATGAAGTGGTTCATACCTTCTTCCACTTGGATAGATGTTTGTGCCACCTGTCCCGGAAGCACCGTTCCTGTTGCCACCTGCTTGTTGTTGGCTGTGATGGTATAAGAAAGGGGCTTATTGGTTGCAAGAGTAGTACCATCGAATTGAGTTTCAGGAGCTTTGAATGAAATATAACCAGTGGTTGATGCTCCATTGAATTGAGTTTGCAAATCGGTAGCTACATTTGGAGCTGCAGCTGCTGCTTTTGGCATTGGAATTACCATACCTAAGACTGTAGCTTTTTCCATTGAGCCTACAGCTGTAACATGTCCATCGTTTAGGTCTACTGTATATAATGTACAGTTGCCATTAGCTGTTTTTGCAGCCCAATAAAATTCGTTAGTATTAGGGTCTATTTCTCCAGTTTGATAGAAATGGTTTTCTGCCTCGTCCTTTACATTTATACCTGTACTACCCTTTAATGTTTCTACACCTGTTGTGCGATCTATCTGATAAAGGTTTCCATCGTCTGCAACACCAAACGCTCTGCCATCGTTAGTTATTCCGAGAGCAATATAACTGTGTTCAGCTTTTGCTATTGTGGTTCGGGTCAATGTTCTATAGTTTATAACACCCCACTCTAACGATTTCAAGTTTGCTGAATAAAACTCACCAAAAACTTCACCTGTCTTAGGGTCTATAGCTGTTTCTGTAGCTATAACGTTCCAACTTTTTGGTTGAAGCGATTGCTCTATTAACTCCCATGTATCTGTGTTGAATGCATAGTGAGTAACTCCCAGAACTCCATAAGCCGCATAAGTATCATCGACATAAATACAATGTAGCTCATCGTCGACAATGCCGCAACCTCCATTTAGTAATCCTTTTTTAAAGGGAGCAAGTTCTGTAAAATCGATTGATTGCGTTGGGAAAAATGAATAAACGCCAAGTAGATTATCGGTTACAACATTTCCCCAAATACATTGCTTTGGATTTACAAGTAAGTGTTGTGTATTACGTTTATGGTTGGTCTGCATTGTGCTTTTCTCTTGTGTCTTAGGCATCTTAGCCTTAAACACAGAAAGAATATTGTTTGACACTACCTTTTTAGCCGAGATAAACTCTGAGGGAAGAAGGTTACCAGACCTGATTTGTAGCACTGACTGTGGTTCAGGTTGTGCATTAGTAGGCAACGATATTAGTAACGAAAATAAAGTGCCTAATAAGAATGTAGATTTTTGTTTCATTTATATTAAAATTAATATGTAGACTTATACCTTATATTATATATGGAGATAATGCAAATTTGTTCAAAACATTATAACGGCTGATATATGTATTCCAAAAGAAGATTGTGAAGATACATAGACAACATTTACTTATTTGCTATAAAACGATTGCTCGGTTGTTTCCATAAAGATTTATTTTCGCTGCAAAATTACAAATATAATTTTATACTCAGCACTATCAACGTTTTTTTATACATTTAATTTTAAGATCGACATATAACTGTTTTTACAAAAGGCAACAGCGCATAGTTTTTATCTCTCTCATATTTATATACATCAAAATAGGTACGGTGGGAAAAAGATAGATTTTTCTCGGAAAAAAGCACGATTGTAAAGTTGCAGTTTTTTGTGATATCTAAATTGCAACTGAGAGATATCTAAGACGCAACTGAGAGATATCTAAGACGCAACTGACAGATATCTGAAATGAACGTTACAGATATCTGAAACAAGAGATATACATCTGATGAACTTTTCTTGATTTTAATATACACTTTTTGTTTGATTAAAAACCTTGTTGGATAAAGACTCGAATGCGAGTATAAATAAGCAATTTGTATAAATAAACCGAAAGCCTACGATTTTGAACTTTTATGGAAGTAGGACTTGTAAGGTACGGCAGTAGGACTCGTGGGGCACGACTGTATAACCCGTGGGGTACGGCAGTACATTTCGTTGATATTAACAATTACAGCATTTAGCTTAACATTATTTTATTATGTGTTTTTAGAAGCACGGTATAACAACAGAGAAGGAAACAGTGGCGAACTAAATAGAAGGTATGTGCGTTCGCTTTATTCCCAAAGATTGCTATCGAGAGGTAAGTGAAGATAGTGTATTTGTACAAAAGCTGTCGGACGTAGACCGTAAATAAGACGAATGGGAAGACGATGAAAAAGACGCTGAACCGAAGAAATAAAAAGTTGATGCCAGACAACCACACCCATAAGTTTCAATAGCTTATTAGACTGCAACACTTTCGTTGCTTACTAGCTTTCTGTTTTCTTGTTGGCAGATAGCTTGTCTTTCTAACTCATTGTAGCTTACTATCCTACTACTTCGTTCTAAAGTAAACTAATCTACCAACAATAAAGTAAAATCTGCTGAGTCTATAATAACCAGTTAAATTTAAAGAAGCATTAATACTACTTATTTTACATTTAAGAACTTCTTAATGAATGGCGCAGTATAACTTTGAGAAACCTTTGCTATTTCTGCTGGAGTGCCAGTTGCAATAATTTGTCCACCACCACGACCGCCATCAGGTCCCATATCAATAATATAGTCGGCTTGTTTTATTACATCAAGGTTGTGCTCTATAATTATAACCGTGTTTCCTCTATCAACCAGCTTTTGCAATACACCCATAAGTACCCTAATATCTTCGAAATGCAATCCTGTAGTAGGTTCGTCAAGAATGTAGAGCGTTTTTCCTGTATCGCGTTTAGAAAGTTCGGTTGCAAGTTTTACACGTTGGCTTTCGCCTCCCGAAAGAGTTGTAGAACTTTGCCCTAACTTAATATAACCTAAACCAACATCTTGTAAGGCTTTTATTTTAGGAAGAATAAGTGGAACATTCTCGAAGAATTCTACAGCGGTATTCACTGTCATATCGAGAACATCGGCTATTGATTTTCCTTTAAAACGCACTTCAAGCGTTTCTCGGTTATAACGCTTTCCATGACAAACCTCGCATGGAACAAATACATCAGGTAAGAAGTTCATTTCTATGGTGCGATAGCCATTACCCCCACAATTCTCACACCGTCCACCCTTTACGTTAAACGAAAAACGTCCAGGTTTATAGCCACGTATTTTTGCTTCAGGAAGATTAACAAACAGATTGCGAATATCGGAGAATACACCTGTGTATGTTGCAGGATTACTGCGTGGAGTACGTCCAATAGGACTTTGGTCTACATTCACAACCTTATCTACATTCTCTATTCCTTCTATCTTAGCATACGCCATAGGAGCTTTCAAGGAACGATAGAAATGTTGAGATAGTATAGGCTGTAAGGTCTCGTTGATTAATGTACTCTTTCCAGAGCCAGACACCCCTGTAACAACAATAAGTTTACCCAAAGGAAATTCTACATCAACATTCTTTAAATTGTTACCTTTGCAACCATACAGCCATAACGATTTACCATTTCCTTTACGATATTCAGTTGGAAGTGGAATAATTCGTTCGCCATTAAGATATTGAGCTGTAAGAGTGTGCGTTTGAAGCATCTGATTGTATGTACCCTGAAAAACAACCTCTCCTCCATTCTTACCAGCTTTTGGACCAATATCAACAACCCAATCGGCAGCACGCATCATATCCTCATCGTGCTCAACAACAATCACCGTATTTCCGAGGTCGCGCAATTTGCACAATGATTTTATTAAGCGATCGTTATCACGCTGATGCAATCCAATAGAAGGTTCGTCTAGAATATAAAGCACGTTTACGAGTTGAGAGCCAATCTGTGTAGCCAGTCTTATACGTTGGCTCTCTCCTCCTGAAAGCGTTGCACTTTGTCTGTTTAGCGAAAGATAATTAAGACCAACATTTAGCAAGAAGTCTATACGCTTGCGAATTTCTTTTAGAATCTCTTTAGCAACAAGTTGCTGTTTCTCGTTAAGGTGTTGTTCTACATTTCCAAGCCAGTTCTTTAAGTCGGCAATATCTATTGTAGACAGCTCTGCTATATTTTTGTCCCATATTCTATATGAGAGAGCTTCACGATTAAGACGTTGTCCTTTGCATTCAGGACATTCCCGTTCAGCAATAAACTGGTCAGCCCACTTCTTTCCGGCAGCAGTTTCATCGTTTTCCATTACTGAACGCAAGTATTTTATAACACCATCGAAAGAAGTAAAATAGTCGGAATTGGTATGAACGAGTTCTTTAGAGATACGAACTTTATCTAGCGACCCATAAAGTATTTCGTCAAGCACTTCTTTCGAAATATCTTTAATTGGTGTTTTCAAAGTATAATCGTAGTTTTCAAGAATAGCAGCTATCTGCCAGAATATCATTTGGTTTTTGTATTTACCTAAAGGAATAATAGCACCTTCATAAATACTTTGGCTTTTGTTTGGAATTACCTTCGTTAAATCAATCTCGTTTATCTTGCCCAATCCTTTACAATGCGGACACGCCCCCTCTGGAGAATTAAATGAGAAAATATTAGGGGCAGGGTCTTTGTAAGCAATTCCCGTAATAGGGTCCATTAAACGTTTAGAGAAATATTTAGTAATGCCACTCTCTTTCTCCATTATCATAATAAGAGAGTCGCCTTGTTTCATTGCTACCGATACCGTCTTTGCTAAACGCTCTTTAAAGGTTTCATCGTTCGCAGCACCAAGTTTAAGTCTATCTATTACAACTTCTATATTGTGATTTTTGTATCTATCTACCTTCATACCACGTGTAATTTCCAATATCTCACCGTCTACACGAATATAAAGATATCCCTTACGTCGCATTTGTTCGAATAGTTCACGATAATGTCCTTTACGATTTCTTACCAATGGGGCAAGTACATAAATACTTTTGTTGGCATAATTGTGAAGAATCATTTCGATTACACGTTCCTCCGTGTATTTTACCATTGGCTCGTTGCTCATATACGAATAAGCAATTCCTGCACGTGCATACAGCAAACGAAGATAATCGTATATCTCTGTTGTAGTGCCAACTGTTGAACGTGGATTTTTGTTTGTGGTTTTTTGCTCAATAGATATTACTGGTGATAATCCAGTAATCTTATCAACATCAGGTCGCTCCATATTACCCAAAAAGTTCCGAGCATAAGCAGAAAACGTCTCAATATAGCGTCTTTGTCCTTCAGCAAATATTGTATCAAATGCCAATGAACTTTTACCCGAGCCAGATAATCCTGTAAAAACAATCAATGCATTACGAGGCATTGACACATCTATATTTTTTAAATTGTGCACACGTGCCCCAAACACTTCTATTTTATCATTCACCATTATTTGTGTCAGTTTGTTTGTAAAACTACAATTAATGCGTTTGTGTAGTTGTTTCGTTGTATCCGCGCAATAAATTCACATCTTTCTTAATATGAAATTTCTTTCCATCTGCGCCTGTAGCCTTCACATTCACAAAATAAACTCCTTGTGCAACAGGCTTTCCATTAAAAGTTCCGTCCCAGCCTTCATTAGGATTATTCCATTCAAAAAGCTTTTGCCCCCATCTATTAAAGATAACTGCGTGAAATTCTACAATACTTTTAAATCCTTTCTTAGCTTTAAACACATCATTTATACCATCGCCATTAGGAGAAAAGGCATTGGGAAAAGATATTTCACTTTCGCTGATAGATATGTTTATAGGCTCATAAATATAAACAGTATCATTATTTAATATCTCATATAAACAAACACGAAATGAGCCTGCAGTTGTGAAAGTATATTGCGTATCTTGTTCATAGCGAATTAAAAAAGCATTAGTAGGTTTATTTTGTTCTAAAAAATGCCACTCAAAATGAGTGCCATTTGGCAAATTTACAGTAGGATTCGCTACAAAATTTACAGTTAATGGAGCTGAACCTGAAAAACCTTGTGCAGAATTTATCGTTTCAGAACTCCCACTTTCTCCAATATACGTTCCATAAGGCTCGCAAGACTGAGAAAAACTATTAGTGGCGATTAGGAATAAAACCACTATCAAAGATATTTTATGAAAATATAGCTGCATAATCTTCTTATTTCTGCAAAAATACAAAAATTCTATCGACAAAAAGCAAATAGTAAATAGTTTTTGTTATCTTTGCAGAGTGTTAATTTCAGAAATAAACAGATTATGAAGCGTTATTATAGATATTTATTCTTATTGCTTACATTATTTTTCACCATTCAAGTATCAGCTCAGACTACTATTTGGCGAGATATTCATAAAGTAAAAAAGAAAGAAACAATCTTTGGAATAGCAAAAGATTATGGAATTAGTATTCAAGAACTTATTGATGCAAATCCAGAGATGAAACAAGAAGGGTACGAACTCAAGAAAGGTAATTGGATATTTGTTCCTTATGCCAAAGGAAATGATAAAAAATATGTACCTGATTCACCAAACAATATTAATGATAAGAAGCCTGTAATAGCCAAAACAACTACAAATGCCATTCGCATAGGAGTTATGTTACCCTTACATCGAGAAGATGGCGATGGATTAAGAATGGTTGAATACTATAGAGGTATTCTACTTGCATTAGAACAAATGAAACAGGAAGGAATTAATACAGACGTGCATGCCTGGAATGTTCCTAAAGATGCCGATATTAAAACAACTTTATTAGATAAGAATGCTCCGACGTTAGATATTATCTTTGGTCCACTCTATTCTAATCAAGTAAAACCATTAGGCGACTTTTGCCAACGCAACAATATAAAAATGGTTATACCTTTTTCTATCGAATCGAAAGAAGTAGATACCAATCCTTATATATTCCAAGTATATCAAGATAATAATCGTTTGAATAGAAAAGCCATTGCATGTTTCTTCGAGCGTTTCCAAAAGACCCATCACCCTATATTTATTAATTGTAATGATATTGATAGTCAAGTTGGACTCTTTACTAACGGATTAAGAAAACAACTTGAATTAGCAAAAATACATTATAATATAACTAACTTAAATACACCACAAGTTGATTTCGCAAAACAATTCAGCGCTTCTCAACCTAACGTGGTTATTATAAATTCTGAGAAAAGTCCTTATCTGAATAAAGTATTTGAAAAATTAGACCTACTAAGAAAGGCTAATCCAAATATTAATATCTCGATGTATGGTTATAACGAATGGTTTATGTACCAGGATTATAATATCAATAATTACTTTAAATATGATGTTTATATTCCATCTACCTATTATTATAATAAAGCAGCAAAAAGAACTGAAGCGTTAGAAAAACAATATATCAATAAATATGATGAACCTATGAAGGATTCATATATTCCACGTTTTGCTATTGTTGGATACGACCAGGCACAATTCTTTATTAGGGGTATTAAGAATAAGGGCAAAAACTTTAAGGGAACAAGTACAGAAGTTAATTATGTTCCATTACAAACACGATACAATTTTGAACATATAGGAAATGGAGGCTACATTAATAATCATTTCCAACTAGTACACTTTAAACCTAATAAGACTATGGAGAACTTAGTTTATTAAGTCTTAAAAACTTAATACAGTAGTAGAACAGATAAAGCTATGAACAGAAAAGTAGTAACAGCATTGCTTATACTCTTTCCATTATGGATATATGCACAAGTGGGAGATTACCGCAATAGTCTTTCTATAGGTGGTAATACTGGCTATATATTATCTAACGTAGGATTTGACCCTAAAGTATCACAATCTCTACATAGCGGTATTACTGCTGGTCTAAGTGTGAGGTATGTATGTGAAAAGTATTTCAACACTATCTGCTCTATTTACGGTGAGATAAATTATGCTTCAACTGGGTGGAAACAAGATATACGAACCGCAACAGATAAACCTGTTATCAATACAAATGGATCTGCAGAAAAGTATTCACGGACATTAAACTATCTGCAAATACCTGTTTTTGCACATTTAGCGTGGGGAAGAGAACAGAATGGTTTCAATTTCTTTGCACAAGCAGGTCCACAAATTGGGATATTACTGAATGAAACTGTCATAAGCAACTATGATACACCCAAGTTATTAAACGATGGTACAGGAAGAAGTAATACAATTGTAAAACAGGAATCTATGCCCGTCGAAAAGAAATTCGACTACGGTATTGCAGCAGGTCTAGGTGCTGAATGGAGTATCCGTCGCATAGGACATATTATTTTAGAGGCACGCTATTACTATGGATTGGGCAATATATACGGCAATAGTAAGAAAGATTTCTTTGGAAAATCTAATAATAGTAATATAATTATCAAATTAACATATCTATATGATATTGTGAAGAATAAAAACAACAAATAAAATTAATTAATAACAAAATTAAAACTTTAAAATTATGTTCGAAGGACAACCTAAAAGTCTTTATGCATTGGCTTTAGCCAACACAGGAGAGCGGTTTGGTTACTACACCATGATTGCAGTCTTTGCCCTTTTCCTTAGAGGAAACTTTGGCCTCGAGCCTGGTACAGCAGGAGCTATTTATAGCACCTTTCTTGGATTAGTCTACTTCTTACCACTGGTTGGTGGTATTATGGCAGACAAATTCGGTTATGGTAAGATGGTTACAACCGGTATTATGATTATGTTCATAGGATACCTCTGTTTAGCCATTCCATTAGGAACAAGCACAGTTGCTTTCTCTAGTATGCTAGCTGCTCTGCTTTTAATTTCTTTGGGTACTGGCTTGTTTAAAGGAAACTTACAAGTAATGGTCGGTAATCTTTATGATGCTCAAGGAATGGAAAGTAAACGCGATTCAGGTTTCTCTATTTTCTACATGGCAATTAATATAGGTGCTTTGTTTGCTCCTACTGCTGCTGTGAAAATTCATGATTGGGGAGTAAAATCATTACACATGGACCCCAATTCTGCCTATCACTTGGCATTTGCCGTTGCTTGCGTATCACTAATCCTTTCTATTGCAATCTATTATGCTTTCCGTCCAGGATTTAAACATTTAGAAGGTAGTGCTAAGAAGAAGGAAGAAAAAGTTGGCGCTACGACAGTAGAAGAACTTTCTCCTGCTGAAACAAAAGAACGCATCATAGCCCTCTGCCTCGTTTTTGCCGTTGTAATTTTCTTCTGGATGGCTTTCCATCAAAATGGTCTCACACTAACCTACTTTGCTGACGAATTTGTACAACCTACAGCAGAAGGTGTGCAAAGTATGGTGTTCGATGTTATTAATCTCTTTATGGTTATCATCATCGTTTATGCTGGTTTCGCATTCTTTGGCGCAAAAACAGGAAAAGCAAAAGGTATTTCAGCACTCGTTATTCTTGCAGCCTTAGCAGTGATAGCCTATAAATATAGTCGCGTAAGTGGTAGCGTAACTGTTAGTGCTCCTATTTTCCAACAGTTCAATCCATTCTATGTTGTAGCTTTAACTCCTGTTAGTATGGCTATATTCGGTGCATTGGCTCGTAAAGGTAAAGAGCCATCTGCTCCACGAAAGATTGCTTATGGTATGCTGATTGCTGGTTGCGGCTTCTTGGTGATGTTGTTAGCTTCTATGGGACTCAACTCTCCTGATGCACAGAAGGCAGCTGCAGAGGGTGCAAAGACATTTGCATCTCCTAATTGGCTTATTGGAACTTATCTAGTTCTTACCTTTGGTGAGTTATTGCTTAGCCCTATGGGAATATCATTTGTATCAAAGGTTGCTCCTCCAAAGTATAAAGGTGCAATGATGGGCGGCTGGTTTGTTGCAACAGCCTTAGGCAACCTCCTCGTTAGTGTCGGCGGATTCCTCTGGGGTAAGCTTCCATTAACTGTTGTATGGAGCGTATTCATTATCCTTTGTGTTCTATCTGCACTCTTCATGTTCTCTGTTATGAAAAAACTAGAAAAAGTTGCAAAATAATAAAGAGATAGAGATAAATATATATTATTTAAAAGACGTATTGAATGGGTATATTTGATACGTCTTTTTATATATTCCATCTTGCTTTACATATCCCTCTTATTGGTTCTATAAATTTAAATGGAATTTATAAAACAGTACACATTCTGTTTACTTTCATATTCGATAGAATATTTCAGACATAAAAAGAAGTTAAACAGATGTAGTTTCTTTGTTTTAGATATCTATAATGTTCGTTTCAGATATCTGTCACGATTGTTTCAGACGTCTGTCAGTTACGTTTTAGATATCTGTTTTTACTAATTAGATTTCATAGCAAATTACGACCTTTATGATTATATTGTAGATTATTTGACAAATGAAGTATTGTGATATTTTTTAATACGCAACAAATGCTATTATCTAGGTCGTATTGTTATTTTTATCAAATGGTTTTATTACTTTTAAAACAAGGCTCAATAACTTTTATGAAAAAACTCATAGGCTTTTGAGAGTAGGTTTAGAATGTTTCTTTTCTATATCTCAAACCTACTTTCGTTCAACTCCTTGTTGGTATATTTTACTCAGACAGTTTTCTGAGCTTCTTTAAGGCGTAATACTATAATCTATCCTTAGTTTTTGGTTTGAACAAGCTATTTTGTTTCTTGTTCACGAAACTGCTTCAATTTCTTTTCTATAAATGCAAAGTCGTTGATTGCTCTTATTTTATCTTTTGCACGGTCGTACTTTTCTCTCCATTTTCTTACTCCGAAGGCATAGAATTTTAGTCCTTCTGGGGTTAAATCTCCTACCTTTATTTGTGATTCGTTTGTTGCCTTTTCGCCTTTCTTCAACAAGATTCTCGTAGTAAATCCATTGTCTTGGAGAAAATGAACATAATTCTCGAAAAAACGAAATTGTTCTTCTTTAAATTCTTGAGTGTTGTACCTGTTCGAAGATAAGGGCGATTTAAATAGCCAATCTAATTTCTCAATTAATTCTTCTGGATCCATATTTCTTATATAATGATGTTTCTTTAAAAATCGCAATAGCTTTAAACTTTAAAGGACTGAACTACCTTGAAAGCTATTTAGTCCTTTGCTTAGCCATCTTTCTTAATAATTGTATAAAGTTATATGTTTATTTTCCATCTTCAAAACATACATTTGTTTAAGTCCTGATGGGTGGATTTTTTTGCTCTGTTGGTTTTCCGAGTTTCTTAAAGGTGTTATGAACTTAGATTCTTTTATTTGTGATTTGAAAAATCTATTTTGTTTCTTGTTCACGAAACTGCTTCAATTTCTTTTCTATAAATGCAAAGTCGTTGATTGCTCTTATTTTATCTTTTGCACGGTCGTACTTTTCTCTCCATTTTCTTACTCCGAAGGCATAGAATTTTAGTCCTTCTGGGGTTAAATCTCCTACCTTGATTTGTGATTCTTCTGTTGCTTGTTCATCTGTCTTCAATATTTCGGTCGTGGTAAATCCATTGTCTTGGAGAAAATGAACATAATTCTCGAAAAAACGAAATTGTTCTTCTCTGAATTCTTTAGTGGCATATCTTGGTGATGATACTGGAGAATTTAATATCCATGATAATCTTTCTACAACTCTTTCTTTATCCATGTTTAAGGGCAATAATGATGTTTTTAATCTTTTTGAAGTTCTAAATTAAAAGGGCTGAATAACTATTAAGATAAATCCAGCCCTTTATTAATCTACTTTCTTAATGATTGTTGAAAGTAATATGTTTGTTTTTGGGAATTACCAAAGGTCTAAACGCTGTTCTTTTGGCAAGTACAGCTTGTCGCCAGGCTTCACATTGAAAGCATCGTACCATGCGTCGATGTGTGGCAAAGCACCATTTACGCGCCATTCGCCTAACGAGTGTGGGTCGCTCTTAGTACGATTGCGTATTTCAGCTTCAGTAATGTTAGCTGCCCATACACCTGCATAGGCAAGGAAGAAACGCTGTTCTGGTGTGAAACCAAAGATGTTTTGCGACTTTTTGCCCTTCATTGCATTCTTTAAAGCATTGAAGGCAACCATCAAACCTCCGTGGTCGGCAAGGTTTTCACCCATAGTAAGTTTTCCATTTGCTTTGAGGTCTGGAAGTACACTAATGTTGCTGAAGAATTCACCGAATGGAGTTGTGCGAGCTTTAAACTTGTCGCCATCTCCCTTAGCCCACCAGTCTCTCATGTTTCCGTCCTTGTCATAGTTACGACCATTGTCGTCGAAACCATGAGTCATTTCGTGTCCAATTACAACACCGATAGCTCCATAGTTGAAGGCGTCGTCAGCAGTCGGGTCGAAGAATGGGTACTGAAGAATACCTGCAGGGAAACAAATCTCGTTAGTGGTAGGGTTGTAATATGCGTTTACAGTTTGTGGAGTCATATACCACTTATCCTTATCAACTGGTTTTCCAGCAGTTTCGTCGAGATTTACCTTATGCCAGAACTTACGGCAGTTCATAACATTATCGTAATACGACTTGCTTGGGTCAATGGTAAGTGAGCTTAAATCTTGCCACTTGTTAGGATAACCAACCTTAACGTAGAAAGTAGACAACTTTTCGAGTGCAGCCTTCTTAGTTTCTTCGCTCATCCAACTTTGTGCTTTGATGCGCTCAGCCAAACTAACCTCAAGATTTTTGATGAGTTGCTCCATGCGTTGTTTGCTGCTTGCAGGGAAATAACGTTCGCAATATATTTTGCCGAGTGCTTCGCCCATTTGACTTTCAACCTGTTGTGTAGCACGTTTCCAACGTGGATAATCTTGCTTTGTGCCACGCATTGTCTTACTGAAGAAGTTGAAGTATTCAGCACGGACGTCATCGCTGAGATAGTTTGCAGCTTCAAGAATAACCTCCCACTCCATACGAGCACGAAGTTCGTTTGCAGTTTCAGTCTCTATCAACTTGTCTACTCCTACTAAGAAGTTAGGCTGACCAACTACCATTTCCTGTATATCAGCAGACTTTACCCCGTCGGCATTAAGCAATTGTTCCAAACGAATATTAGGATATTTAGCCTTAAAGTCTGCCAATGTCATCTTGTTATAATTAGCAGCAGCATCGCGAAGCTCAGTTCTGCTCTTTGAAATCAGTGCAATAGCTGTTTCATAACGCATAATATAGTTACTATTCTGTTCAGCTTGAGCCTTAGAGAAACCGAAAAGTTCAAACATATTTACAATGAACTTCTTAAACGCATTACGTATTTCAGTAGTTGACTTATCGTTGTCAAGATAGTAATCCTTCTGACCTAAAGTTAAACCACTCTGACTAACGTTAAGAATATTCATCTTCGCGTTCTTCTCATCAGCACCAAATCCATAGCTGATAGGCAAACCATAGCTTTGACTTGCATACTTCAACTGAATCTTACGTAGGTCTGCTAAAGTCTTAGCATTCTCAATTTCGTTGAGCAATGGCATTACTGGGGCAACACCTTCTCTATTTCTACGCACAGAGTCCATAGCGAGTTTGTAAAAATCGCTCAGCTTTTGTTCAACACTTCCTGGCTTTGCTTTTGCCTTAAGCAGACTTGTAAGAATTGTGTTGATACGCTTGTTGTTGTCTTCACCTAATTGGTCAAAAGAACCATAACGTGAATAAGCTGCAGGTAATGGGTTATTTTTCTGCCAGCCACCTGTCGCAAACTGATAGAAATCATCAGCTGGACGTACCGATCTGTCGAGATTACTTTCCTTTATACCAGCTTGTTTTTGAGCAAAACCAGTCATAGGAACAGCAGCAATCATCATCATCGGTAAGATTGTTTTAATGTTCATTTTAAATGATTTTAGTTTAAAACTTCTCGTTAATATATCGCCTTTAAAACTAAACGCATGTTCTACAAGTTCAATATAAACGAAAAAGATTGTTGATTTATTTATTGAATTTAATTACTTTTACTTATTCATCGAGCAACCTTTCCAACGCTTCTGAAAGCTCAAGCCATTGTTCGTTTTCTTTATCTAAATGGCGTTGCAAATCAGTGTACTCGGTAACAAGTTCCATGTTCGATGCATTCTCTGCAACCATCAATAGTTCGTCAAGTTCAGCTTTACGCTCTTCCATCTTGGCAATCTTCTTCTCAGAGTCTTCTACTGCGCGCTGAGCTTTTTTTATCTTCTTCTGCTGTTCCTTGCGCTCTGCGTAGGAAGCTGCACCAGAAGAGGGCAGAGTAGCTGTTTCGTGATTAGTATTAACTATGGTTTCTGCTTCCTTATTAATGTTGTTTGCACTTGCTTTACTCAAACTTTCTTGTATTGTTTCAGCATTATGAGCACGTAGATAGTCGTAAATTCCACCTAAATGCTCACGCACTTTACCTCCACCGAATTCATAAACCTTACTTACTAATCCGTCTAAAAACTCTCTATCGTGTGAAACGATAATAGCTGTTCCGTCGAAAGCTTTAATAGCTTCTTTCAAAACTTCCTTTGAAGTTATATCCAAGTGGTTGGTTGGCTCATCAAGAATTAAGAGATTAACAGGCTCAAGCAATAGTTTTATCATTGCTAAACGTGAACGTTCGCCACCAGAAAGCACTTTGACTTTCTTCTCAGATGTTTCGCCGCCAAACATAAATGCACCTAAAAGGTCGTTTATCTTCAAACGCATATCGCCTTTTGCCACTTGGTCGATGGTTTCAAAAATTGTTAAGCTTTCATCTAAAAGCTGGGCTTGATTTTGTGCAAAATAGCCAATCTGAACATTGTGTCCTATCTTTAAGTTACCATCGAATGGTATTTCTCCCATTATACACTTCACAAGTGTAGACTTTCCTTCACCATTCTTACCTACAAAAGCAACTTTCTCGCCTCGCTTAATGGTCATATCTACCTTATCGAATACAAGTCGTGGGGGATATTCTTTACGCACATTGTCGCATATAACTGGATAATCACCGCTTCGTAAGCACGGTGGAAACTTTAAGCGCATTGCTGAATTGTCCACCTCATCTACCTCTATAGGGATAATTTTCTCCAATTGTTTTATGCGTTGCTGAACCTGTACAGCCTTAGTTGCTTGATAACGAAATCTATCTATAAAAGCTTTTATATCTGCTATTTCCTTTTGTTGATTTTCGTATGCACGCATTTGCTGCTCTCTACGTTCTTTGCGTAAAACGAGATACTCATCGTATTTCACTTTGTAATCCTCTACCCTGCCACATGTTATTTCTAATGTACGGTTAGTTACATTATTAATAAATGCACGGTCGTGAGATACTAACACTACAGCTTTAGCACTTTGAGCAAGAAATTGTTCTAACCATTGTATAGACTCAATGTCCAAATGGTTGGTTGGCTCATCAAGTAATAGTACATCAGGGCGGCGTAAAAGAATCTTTGCCAACTCTATACGCATACGCCAACCACCAGAGAATTCAGACGTAGGACGATCGAAATCTGTACGTTCAAAGCCTAATCCTGTCAGTGTCCGCTCTATTTCTGCTTCGTAGTTTTCACCGCCAAGTAACATAAAACGTTCATGCTCCTGCGTAAATTTTTCGACCAATTCAGCATAACTTGCACTTTCATAGTCGGTACGTTCAGCCATTTCTTGCTGCATACGCTCCAACTTTTCTTTCATTTGGGTAGCATCTGCAAATGCTTTACGTGTTTCTTCCTTTACCGTAGTATCGTCAGATAGCTTCATTACCTGTGGTAGATAGCCTATGGTGGTATCATTTGGAACAGCTACTACACCTGCTGTGGGACGTTGTAAACCACAGAGTATTTTAAGCATTGTAGATTTTCCCGCTCCATTTTTACCTACTAAAGCTATGCGATCGCGGTCGTTTACCACGAAAGAAACATCATGAAAGAGTGGCTTTACAGCAAACTCAACTTTTAAACCTTCAATTGACAGCATCTATTTTTCGTTTTCTCCCTAATTAACGATTGCAAAGATACGCAATAATTTCGTAATTCTTAGTAGCCAACCTTACTTTTATCCATATTGTGAGTTTGGTTTACAAGTAGATATCACAAGAAAGTGCATAATTATATAGAGATATAATAAGAAGGAGATTGTTAAATTGAGAAAAGACTCAATAGAAAATAGATGGGAATACTTTTAATAAGAAAAGGCTTATAATGTATTCCATTTATACATAAACTAAAATTAATAATCTATTGTGAATATGATACTTATAAAATATAGTTAAATTAAAAGATTACAGATATTATAAGCCATATATCTTAAGCTGAATAAATATATTTTGCGTATTACAGTATAGACTCATAACAGGTGTAGTTTTTTGTGATATCTAATTTGTTACTGATAGACGTCTGAAACGAAACTCATAGATATCTGTAACGGAACTTACAGATATCTAAGACAAAAGTAACAAAATTAGGAATATTCTATTTGTTTTATACGTAAATAATAGATGCGACTAATAAATCTTCCACTATATTCTTATTAAGTCTACATAGTCGATATACTAGATTGATTATATAGGCGTATACTATTTTAAATTGGTTGTTTAATATTCTTTATACTCAAACCTATTCTATTTCGCTTAGAATCTATCTCTATAACCTTAACATATACGTGTTGATGTAAATGTACAATAGTGTTAGGATTAGAAACAAACTTACTATTTAATTGTGAGATGTGTACAAGCCCATCTTGGTGAACCCCAACATCTACAAAGACACCAAAGTTTGTTATATTAGTTACTATTCCAGGCAATTCCATACCTTCTTTAAGGTCTGCAATTGTATGCACAGATTTATCGAATTCAAATTCTTTCAGCTGTTCACGTGGGTCTCGTCCAGGTTTTTCTAATTCATGCAAAATGTCATTCAGTGTTAGTAAACCAACTTCGGTTGATACAAATTCTTCTAGGTTGATATGTTCTAACAGTTTCTTATTGTTTATAAGTTCCTTTACTGTACAATTTTTATTTTTTGCCATAGCTTCAACAATATGATAGCTTTCAGGGTGTACAGCCGAATTGTCAAGCGGATTCTTTGCGTTTGGTATTCGTAAAAAACCTGCACTTTGCTGATATGCCACTGTTCCAAGTCGAGGAACCTTCTTTAGTTGTGTACGCGATGTAAAAGCACCGTGTTCTTTTCTATAATCAACTATATTCTGTGCTAATACTGAACCCAATCCACTAACATACATCAATAAGTGTTTTGATGCTGTATTAAGATTCACACCTACTTGATTCACACAGCTTTCTACAGTTAAGTCTAAAGAACGCCGTAGTTCAGCCTGGTCTACATCGTGCTGATACTGTCCGACGCCAATACTTTTAGGATCTATCTTCACAAGTTCTGCCAATGGGTCTATTAGTCTCCTACCTATAGATACGGCTCCTCGTGTTGTTACATCTTCATTAGGAAATTCTTCTCGCGCAATAGCAGAAGCCGAATAAATAGAAGCGCCATCTTCGCTTACGACAAATACTTTTGGAGTTTCTTTCCCTGCTTCAGATAAATGTGTTATACAATCGGTAACAAATTCTTTCGACTCTCTACTCGCTGTTCCGTTTCCTATAGCTATCGCTTCTATGTGATATTGATTTATCATACGCATCATAGCCACTGTTGCCTGTGCGTAGAGTCGCTTTGGTGGATGTGGATAGATTATCTCGTGATGCAACAGACTTCCTTGTGCATCTAAACAAGCTATTTTGCAACCATTGCTATAGCCCGGATCAAGAGCCAAAACTCTTTTCTGACCGAGTGGAGCAGACAGTAACAGTTGGCGCAAATTCTCAGTAAATACCTTTATAGCGTCCTCATCGGCTTTCTCTTTACTTAATCGGGCAAATTCATTCTCGATGCTTGGATTAATTAAACGTTTAAAACTATCTTCAATAGCTTCAGCTACTAAAGTTTGGCAAGCCCCTTTACCATGTACAAACTGCCGATTCAATCGTTCAATACAATCCTTTTCATCAATCGAAATGCTAACACGCAGTATTCCAAGAGTTTCGCCTCTTCGCATAGCTAATAGCCTATGACTGTTGCAGCTTCGCAATGGTTCTGAAAAATCAAAGTAGTCAGAAAACTTCTGTGCCACATCAGTACTTTTCATCTTTTTTATAACCATAGAAGATAACACAGCCTCTCGCTTATACATATTACGCACAGTATTCCGTGCCTGCTGGTTTTCACTCACCATTTCGGCAATAATATCTTTTGCTCCTTGTAGCGCTGCTATCTCGTTTTCCACATTCCCTCTTACAAAACGCTTACTTGCAACTATTGGATTCTGTTCTTTCTGCATCAATAACAACATAGCCAATGGCTCAAGTCCCTGTTCGCGTGCTATTTGAGCTTTAGTTCTTCGTTTGGGTTTAAATGGCAGATACAAGTCTTCCAACACCGTATTATCCCAACAATTTGCAATTTTATTTTCCAATTCGTTGGTAAGCTTTCCTTGTTCACCTATTGTTCTTAAAATAGTATCCTTACGTTTATCTATCTCTATCAGACGCACGTTCATTTCTGCAATATGTGTAATTTGCAGCTCATCGAGATTTCCCGTACGTTCCTTTCGATATCTTGCAATAAAAGGAATAGTACAGCCTTCTTTCAATAGCATTAATGTAGCATCAACATTTCGTTCAGGTAAATTAAGCGTTTGTGCTATATGTTTTGTATATGTGTTCATTTTCTAACTTTTGATTGGATGCAAATTTACATAGAAATCTTGAAATATAGGAGTATTTACTTACACTAAGTAACTCTTATATGATATATTTCTAATTAGTAGTATGTGGTATATTGTGGCTACCAAAAAGTTTCCATCTTATATTACTTCACCTATTCTGTCTACGCTAAAATGGTTATGTAGAGTACTTCTTTTGTATTTTAGAAATGAAAGATAGTGAAGTGGGAATAATGCTAAAAGTTATTACAGTAATTGTATGTCTATACGCTCAAACAATAGAGCTATGCAAACTAAATTAACTCTCTAATTATATTTTGTAGCTACATTCCTTTTCTATTTATTATTTTATATCTACCTTTGTATTATAAAAGCTAACAAGATATAACTATTTATGAAAGTAGGATTATTTATTCCATGCTATGTTGATACTTTATATCCAGAGGTAGGCATTGCCACTTATAAACTTCTACGTGGGTTGAACCTTGATGTAGAGTATCCAGAACGGCAAACTTGTTGTGGACAACCAATGGCGAATGGTGGTTTCCAACGTATGTCGAAGAATTTAGTTGAAAAATTTGAAGATGTGTTTAAGGATTATGATTATATAGTAACTCCAAGTGTTTCATGTGCAGCTTTTGTACAGTTCAACCACCCGCAACTTCATAAACATAAATGTTCTACACCAGAGAAAACGTTAGAGTTGGTGCAATTCTTACACGATGTCTTAAAAGTTAAGCAGCTTCCAGGAAAGTTTGAACATATAGTTTCAGTTCATAATTCGTGTCATGGAGTACGCGAACTACGATTGAGCTCACCATCAGAAGAACATATTCCAAGATATAGCAAGATAGTAGACCTTCTAAGACTAAAAGAAGGTATAACGGTAAAAGAACCAGAACGTATAGACGAATGCTGTGGATTTGGCGGTATGTTTGCTATAGAAGAACCAGATGTAAGTAGCCGTATGGGCGATGATAAAGTAAAACGGCACATGGCTACAGGTGCTGAATTTATTACTGGATCAGACTCATCTTGTTTAATGCACATGCAAGGAATTGCACATAAAAAGCACTACAATATTCAATTTAAGCACATTGCTGAGATTTTAGCAGCTGGTATTTAGGTTATAACGAAGAAAAAATAGAGATGGCAACAAGTCATGCAAAGAAAGCGGCAAAGTTTATATCAGACCCCGAAAGAGTAACCCGACACGACCAAACGTTTTGGGGACTTAGAGAAAAACGAGATATACAAGCAGCAATGCTTCCCGAATGGGAAGATTTAAGAGAACATGCGAGCGAGATAAAGGAGCACACCCTAACACATTTGGCTGATTATCTAGAAGAATTCGCAAGAAACTTAGAGAGCAATGGTGTTATTGTTCATTGGGCAAAAGATGCCCAAGAATTTAACGAGATTGCATACAGCATATTAGCAGAGCATAATGTGAAGAAGCTGGTGAAGTCTAAATCGATGCTAACTGAAGAGTGTGAAATGAACAAATACCTTATAGCAAAAGGTATTGATGTTGTAGAAACCGACTTGGGTGAGCGCATATTGCAGCTGATGAACTTAAAACCTGCACACATAGTGGTTCCAGCAGCTCATATTACACGCGATGAAGTTGGTGAATTGTTCGAGAAAGATGGTATATCAAAGGATATAGGTAATCACGATCCCACCTATCTAACACAATGCGCACGCTATAGTCTACGGCAAGAATTTATAGAAGCTGATGCTGGTATGACGGGCTGCAACTTTGGTGTAGCTTCAACGGGCGATTGTGTGGTGTGCACAAACGAAGGAAATGCTGATATGAGTACTTCCATTCCAAAACTGCATATAGTGTCAATGGGTATAGATAAGGTTATTCCAAACTATGATGCACTGGCTGTGTTCCAACGCCTATTGGCCCGAAGCGCAACCGGACAGCCTTCTGTATCCTTTACTTCTCAGTTTCGTAAAGCTCGTCCAGGAGCAGAAATGCACGTTATTTTGGTAGACAACGGACGAAGCAATATTATAGCAGACCAATTGCACTGGCGAACAGCTAAATGCATTCGTTGTGGTGCGTGTATGAATACATGCCCTGTTTATCGCCGTTCAATGGGCTATTCATACAATTATTTTATTCCTGGACCAATAGGGATTAATCTTGGAATGGTACACAACCCTAAGAAACACAGTGGAAATGTTTCAGCTTGCTCACTCTGTTTAAGCTGCGACCTTGTTTGTCCAGTAAAAGTGGCACCTGGTAGCCAAATTTATTATTGGCGTCAAGCTTTGGAGGGATTTGGCACAGAAAATAAAGAGAAAAAATATATGTCGGTTGCAATGACCGAACTATACCAACACCCTGCAATTTACAGCGTTGCTACAAAATATGCGCATTTCGCTAATATTATCCCACAAAAAATGATGGATGTAAAACCGAATACATGGAGTGTGGGACACGATATGCCACACTTCCCTAAGAAAACATTCCATACACTTTATAAACAAATGATGGAAGAAGAAAAAGAGAAAGAGAAGGGAATAAAATAATGTATTATGGTTTCATAAACGAAGACCAAGATGAAGAAAGAAGAATTACTCGATAAATTACGTCGTAACATCACACAGCAATTCGATATGCCAACCAGACCAGTACAAGGAATTGTTTATACCGATGTCGTAAAAGAGTTCATAGGTATGTCTAAGACAGTTGGCTCAAAGGTAATAGAGGTGAAGAAAGGAGACAACCTAAACGTTGTAATAAGGGAAGCCTGTCCCAATGCAAAAATATTTGCATCGAACGTAGAGGGGATTGAAGCTGATTTAAATCCAGATACTATCGCTTCTGCAGCCGATTTAAATGGAACAGACGTAGGCATTGTACAAGGAGAGGTTGGAGTTGCAGAAAATGGTTGTATATGGATACCACAAACAATGAAAGAGCGCGCCGTATGCTTTATTTCAGAAGAATTAGTCATCTTGCTCAGTAAAAGCAATGTTGTTAATAATATGCATGAAGCTTACAAACGTATAGAGATGACTAATTATGGATATGGTGTCTTTATTTCAGGACCAAGCAAGACTGCTGACATAGAGCAAGCATTAGTAATGGGTGCACAAGCAGCTCGTGGTGTTACGGTTATTCTTATAGAATAAGTAAAGTAGTATAGAAAGAAGCTATTCAGCGTACCAGTTTCTTCGCAGGCATACAACGAATGGACCATATAGACAATAGGTAAACAAGTTTTATGTGTATATGCTGGTACGGTGAATCGACTACTATACCTATAGAAGAGCATAATATATATCTGAGAACAGTAGAAAATAGATTCGGAGATTATAAACAGCGTTTACTCTTTATTCATAAGATAAATAGACGCTCTCAGATATTTAGAAAAATATTTTAAATATAGTCATCTTTGTTTCAGATATCTGTCGCATACGTCACAGATATCTGTTTGTTTCCTTTCAGATATCTATTATTTCCATATTAGATATAACGACAAGTCACAATCTTTATAACTTCATATTATAATACCTGAAATATATTTATTCAAATGAGTGTTATGAATTCTTTTATTTTGCATTGTTTTAATTCAAACTCTGTCATAAGTCTCTGAACAATAATATGTTGTTCGAGTTTATGTTGAATATAATAGAAAAACATCATAGGTACTCTCTTTTCTAAAGTCTGTTCATCTTTTTCCTACTGATCCACTATTATACCTACCAAAGGCAGACTATACATATATATTATAACCTTATTTTCAGAGCTATGTTCTACCTGTAAATCTACTTTTTTATGCGCAAAGGATAGGTAATAATAATTTCTGTTAGGTCTGCCTTTGTGGAATGCGCCTTGACATTAATGCCAAACTTCAGTCCATTGAGTGATGGGAACGAATAATTTACACCAACTCGTTCGTATATCCTTCCACCTAATTCTCTATCTATTGTACCCATTCGTCGATACAAATAAGTTCCTAATGACACATTTAGCGATAGATTATTGTAGAAAATTTCGTGTTTTCCTGCAATACCAATCGACCAAGGTTTGCAATTAATGGTATTGCCGTTGTTAAGTTCCAACTGTTCTATATGTGGTGCGTATGCGTTATAAAAAGCATCTATTCCTATACCCGATGCCCATCTACGTGCATAACGACACATTAAATTGGCTTGTAACGAATAGGTAGCATATCGCTTAAAATTTCCAGTACGATAATTGGACTCCGATTTTGATGTACGGAATTGTGTTATCTGCCAATCTTCAACCAAAGTTTTAGCACCAACACCTACTGTAAAATCTAAGTAAAAATACTTTTTGAATGGAGTAGATTTAAAACAGTTGTGAGCTCCAATGAGCGTTTCGTAATAAGGATAATAAACTATACCAATTGATGGGCCTACACTGTTTGAGCCTTTATTTGGATGATAAAGAGCACCATTGCTATGATGAACAAACTCTAAGCTTGCTCTTACTCCCCATTCTGAAGAAAATCGGTAGGTTTGATGAATACCAGCACCGAAATATATGAGGAAAGGGGTTCCTATGAAATCGTTGTCAATATTATTATATTTATTGTACCATTTATTTGTGTAGCCAACTCCACCACTTAATGAATAAGAAGTTTCCCAATGTTGGTTACGATGAATAGCACGCTGAAACGTACCATACAATGAAAGAGTATTGCCTAAATGAGAATTATATGGAACTTCTTCTATTTTACTCCAAGCATAATCGGGGGAACGATGAAAACAAATACTATTGTTTAATGTATAACGTAAACCGATAGACAAAGAAGGATAATTAAAATCTTTTGCGTATAAATTATTATCAGAAGGAAGATGAATATGATTTAATTCAACAGCGATGGAGCCATTATTATTTTCTTTTAGATATTTACGTTGATTTTTATCTAATGCGATAACTTTACTTTTCATCACACTTGCAGTAAAGCCCCAATGTTTAATTGAGTCTTTTCCAATAGTCTCTGCTTGTATTATTACATTGATACATGCAATTAATAATGTAATTACATATAATCTTTTTTTTATACTCATAAAACAATTATTTGTAAGAGTCTGTCCTTCTCGATAGTTATTTTTCTCATATTCGTGAAATTATATTGCTATAACTCTTTAAATGTATCATTCTTGGAATAGTAATCTAATGCAGAGATATAATCCTCAATTGTGGGATTATCTTTTTGCTCAAGAACATTCAATAGCACATCTTCGAATTGTTCTCCATAGTATAATAAACTTAGATTCTCCTTAATAATAAAGTCGGGATAGATATCTTTATCATCGTCAGATACGGTTGGATATAAGTCCAAATAACAAATAAGTTCAGGAGTTATAGTCTTCTTATGAGCATACAAACAATAATCTTCGTCCGTAAATCCATTCTCTTTGACTTCTTTAGATATTATTTCTAATATCATATTTAGTTGATAAGGCACTTGTAGATTGAGTTCTTGCATCTTTTATATCTCCTTAATAGTATATCGGATTTGATTAGAAATGTACTTTCAGAAGTATTCTGGATCTAGCAGAACCCAAATATCCGTTCCACATTTTTGTTTGTTTGTATGGCAATCTCATTTTCTGTTGTATTATAAACTTCTGCTAATTTAGCAACAATGTGTACCAAAAACGAGCTTTCGTTGCGTTTTCCTCGTAAAGGAACTGGGGCCATATAAGGAGAATCGGTTTCAAGAACAATACGCTGTAAAGAAACAGATTTTAATGTTTCTGGTAGGTTCGACTTTTTGAAAGTTAGTACCCCACCTATTCCTAATACGAAATTATTAAATGACAATAACTCTGCAGCCTCTTTTTCGTTACCTGTGAAGCAATGAAATACGCCACCAGGTAGCTGACTCTGATACTTTTTAAGTATCTTCACCATTTCATTTTGTGCCTTCCTACAATGAATCATTAATGGTAAACGTGTCTCAATAGACCATTTTACTTGTTCTTCAAAAGCCTCCAATTGTTCTTTTTCAAATTCTCTGCTCCAATAAAAGTCTAATCCAACCTCTCCAACAGCAATATATTTACTGCTTGCAAGTAGTGTTTCTTTCATTTTCTCAAGCACCTCTTTATAATTTGCTTTCACTTCTTCTGGGTGCAAACCAATCATTGGATAAGCAAAGTCTGGAAATTGTTGACAGACATTATTTATTGATTCTATAGAACTTAAGTCGATTGCGGGCACAAATGCTTTTGATACACCAACACCTTTAGCTCTTTGTACTACATCTTGAATGTCGTCTTTAAATTCTATTCCGTCTAAGTGGGTATGTGTGTCTATAATCATTTCTCTTTATTTTAGTTTTGTCTGCTAAATCAGCTTATTAATTTCATTTTACTCATGTCACTATAATCTTTCTTCGTTCTTTCTATAATAGTATATAACTCCGAACTTACTACATTGCTCATACCGTTCTTTCGGTGGCAGATTTGCGAAATGAGCCTCGATAACATTCCATAATTCTAAGATTAAATCATCAATAGTAGGACGCAATTCAGCCATAACCCTATTATCTCTATTGGTACGGGCTTGTAGTTTTCGCTGTGCAGTATAAGCGTCATTATATATATCGAAATGAGTTGCCACCATTCCTATTGAAGGATTATAGATGGGTTTCCCACCTTGTCTAATTCTTTCTTTTTCTCCTTTTATAATTCTCGGTGCCCAAAGCAATACCCCATCTGCCGACTTTATATTTGGCAATGATGTTGTATCTTCGTCTAACTCATAAAGAAGTAATTTCTTTCGTTTAATTTCACCGCGTTCCACCGACATTAAAAGTACTTGTATAAAATGACTAAGAAACATACAAGCGCGATATTGTAAGCCATCTATCTTCTTTGCATTTCTAGCTTGTGCCGATAACGATATTTTATATTGCTCGGTGGCTGTAAGTAAACGGTCGTGAAGTGGCTGAGCACTATTTATTAGCTTCCAATCAATGAATTTATTTCTTGCAGTATAAATATCATTGTTGTCTAATAGTGTCTTTAGAGCCTTTAGTCGGGCAGCATCAGTTTTGGGTAGACGTCTGTACGGCATAGTAAAGTCTTTTTATTAAAATGAAGGAAACTATTTTTGTCGCTTCATCATTCTCGCTGCATATTCAGCCAATGCTTCTTTACGTTCTTTGGGTAGCTTTACTGCATTAAGAAATTTCTTTCCTTGCTCATAGTAGAAATCCATTTTTTCTTTTGCAAGTTTGTCTACACCAATTTCATTGTACAATCGTGTTACAGCTTCTATCTTCTCTTCGGTATTGAAATTTCTCTTATTTATCCATTTCTCAAGTTCAGCTCTTTGTTCAGCATTTGCTTTATTGAAAGCTGTAATAAGCATATAAGTTTTTTTATTCGAAACGATATCGCCGCCTATCTTCTTTCCGAAAACTTTAGCATCGCCATATACATCAAGATAATCGTCCTGAAGCTGGAAAGCTAATCCTATTTGTTCGCCAAACTTATATAAATTCTCTGCATCTTCTTTATTTGCATCGGCTAAAATTGCACCCATCTTTGTGGCACATGCTAACAATACACTGGTTTTGAGGCGTATCATCTCGATGTATTCTTCTACAGTAACATCATTACGCATCTCAAACTCCATATCGTATTGCTGCCCTTCGCCTATTTGCAATGCTGTCTCCGTAAATAAATGTAGCACAGTCTCAATATGTTTAGTGTCGCATTTTGCTAATCGTTCGTATGCCAAGACTAACATTGAATCGCCCGAAAGTATGGCTTGATTAGCATTCCACTTCATGTGTACAGTTTGTTGTCCACGTCTTAAAGGAGCTTCGTCCATTAAATCATCGTGTAAAAGTGTATAATTATGGTAGGTTTCCAATGCGCACGCAGAAGACAATATCTCTTGCGGATCATCTTTATATAGGTTATAGCTCAACAGCATAAGTATAGGGCGTATACGTTTTCCTCCTAAATCTAATACATACTTGATAGGCGCATATAGACTTGCAGGCTTACGGTTGTACGAAAGACTATTTAAATATTGGTTTACAATCTCTAAAAGTTCATTAGATGTATACATATCGAAATGGGTTTATATTTTCTGAATTAAATATTAGTTGCCTTACGGGCTGTTCTTTTTACTTACAAACTAAATACAATAGGTATTTCTAATAACGATTTACATGGTTTATTGTTTTGTATACCTGGTTTCCATTTACCCATTGTACGAACAACTTTAAGAACCTCTTGCTCGAAATCGGTATTTTTGGAATTCTTTATTTTTATATCGCTGACGTTTCCATCTGCATTAACAATAAAGGTTACATCTACAGAACCTTGTTGCTGAAGTTGTTTTGCATTAGCAGGATATTTTATGTTTTTTGTCAGCCACACCATAAAGGAACTCCAGCCTCCTGGTGGAGTTGGTGTTTCAGATAGTATACGTTTTTTTATCTTATCATCTGAACGCTCTATCTTTTTATCAGAATTGTCTTCTGTAAATTTGTTCGTCTCCTTTTTAGCTACTTCTTCGACTTTGGTCGGATTTGGTAGTGACGTTGCTTGTTGTGTAAGTATTGGTGCTTCATTAATATTTGGCGCAGCCGTTTTATCATCGTTTGATTCTGTGTTTCCCACTTCATAAGGTGTAACTTTTTGTGGAGTTTCACTTCGTTTTATATTAAGCATATCGTCTACTGTAGGAGCCTTATCGTCTTTTTCCTTTGTTAGGTTTTGTTGATCTATTGCAGGTAACATTTCCTGGTCGTGAAGTTTTAAGTCTTTCAATAAATTGGTATTTACTTCTCTTTCTTCATCATCTTGTGTTGAATATTCCATTGCAACAAAGAAAATAGACAATGCTATAATTACCCCAAGCGAAAATCCTATCCAACGCTTGTTTTCTAAATCTGCATTATTCGACTTCTTTGTTTTCACTGCTAAACACTAAATTTCGTTATACACCGTTATATATGCAAGCAATTAATTATAGAGATTAATATTGCATACACATAAATCAATAAACAAAAGTAATAAGATATTCGGAAAAAGATGTAACTTTGCCGATAAATTAAAATACATTAAATGAAAAAGTGCGTTTTCACCCTCTTTCTTGGACTCTTCTCAACAATATTGCAAGCACAAGATAGTCAGACTGAATATAATTTCTTGCGATTACCTATTAGTGCACATGCTGCAGCATTGGGTGGCGATAATATAACAATTATAGAAGACGACCCCTCACTTATGTTTTCTAATCCAGCATTGGCAGCATCTGTCAGCGATATGACAGTTGGACTTAGTTATATGAACTATATGAAAGGAGCAAATTATATGGGAGCTTCGTTCACAAAGGCAATGAGCGATAAGGCAACTTTGGCTGGTGGTATTCAGTATATGAATTATGGTAAAATGAAAGAAGTAGACGAAAACAATGTGCAGCTGGGCGAATTTAATGCAAGTGAGATTGCTGTTGAGGCTATTTTTTCATACGAATTAGCAAAAAACTTAGTTGGTGGTATTACTGGAAAATTCATTACCTCGTATATTGGAAGTTATAACAGCATTGCGGTTGGTGTAGATTTGGGTCTTAATTGGTACGACCCAGAACATGAATGGTCGGTATCTGCTGTTGCAAAAAATCTTGGTGGCCAGGTAAAAGCTTATGATGATAATTTTGGAAAGATGCCATTTGATTTGCAATTAGGTGTTAGTAAAACGTTTGCAGCACTTCCTGTTCGTGTATCAGCTACACTTGTAGATCTTACACATTTTAATTACCGATTTATAAACCATCTGAATTTAGGTGCAGAAGTTTTACTTTCTGAAAGCTTATGGATAGGTGGCGGTTATAATTTTCGCAGAGCAAACGATATGAAAATTGGAGTTGGAGATGATGAAAGTAGCCATGGAGCTGGTTTTAGCTTTGGTGGCGGTATAAATCTCGAACGTTTTAAACTGAATTTATCGTACGGAAAATATCATGCAGCAAGCAGTTCCATTATGGTAAACTTAGCTTATGTATTTTAAATAAAATTAGATAGTATAAATACAGAATAAATGGAGAAAATAATAATAGCCATAGATGGTTTCTCTTCGTGTGGAAAAAGCACAATGGCAAAAGATTTAGCACACGAATTAGGTTATATTTACGTAGATACGGGGGCAATGTATCGTTGTGTTGCACTTTATGCCTTACAGCATAAACTTTTTCTTAAAGATGGCAAAATAAACATTCCCGAATTGGAAGCCGCAATGCCGAATATAAATATAAGTTTTAAACTTAATAAAGAAACAGGGCGTCCAGATACATATCTTAATAATGAAAATGTAGAAAATAAAATACGTACGATGGAAGTATCATCGCATGTAAGTTCTATTGCTGCTATTCCATTTGTTCGTGAAGCGCTTGTAGCACAACAGCAGAAAATGGGTAAAGATAAAGGAATTGTAATGGACGGACGTGATATAGGAACAGTTGTTTTTCCAAATGCCGAACTAAAGATTTTTGTAACAGCATCGCCAGAAGTAAGAGCACAACGCCGTTACGATGAACTTATGGAAAAAGGAATGGAGGCAGACTATAATGAAATATTGGAAAATGTAAAGCAACGTGATTATATAGATTCGCACCGCGACGTTTCACCTTTACGCAAAGCTGACGATGCCATAGAATTGGATAACAGTAATATTAGTATTGAAGAGCAAAAACAATGGCTCATAAACCAATATAAACGCGTGTGTAAAAAATAATAGCTAATAGAAAAAAATGGGGAGATGATTTGAAAAAGAGATCTATTTAAGAAAATTTCAGTCGTACATAACAAAACACTAAGTAATATATTGTTATTCAGACGATAATAATAATATCTAAATTGAAAGATTAGAGATAATGAAATTCATAAGCCTTTAGTTGAATGAGTAACTCTAAAGTATTATTATATAGAAACATAAGAGTCGTGATTTTTAATGATGTCTAATTTGTAGCTAACAGATATCTAAGACGAACGTGATAGATATCTAAGATGAACGTGATAGATATCTAAAATGAGAGAAACTATATCTAGCTGTCTTTTATAAACATCTGAGACATTCTACTTAATTAGTGAATGAACAGAAAGCATTGTTTATAAATTTTCTATTGAATCAATTAAAGTACACTGCATAAATACAAAGCAATTAGAGTCGGAAAGAAGCTAATTCTTTCTGACTTTTTATCTATTAGAAATGAAACTGAAACTGGAAATGTGAGCGGAATACGGGAATCGAACCCGCCTCCCAGGCTTGGGAAGCCCGTGCACTACCGATGTGCTAATTCCGCTTGTATGTATTTATAATAACTCTATTATTATAAAGGTAGCCTTTGTAGTATCTCTTTTAAAGAGCCGATACCCGGACTCGAACCGGGGACCTACGCATTACGAATGCGTTGCTCTACCAACTGAGCCATATCGGCAAAAGCGAATGCAAAGATACATACAAAAAAGGAGAAATCAAAATATTTGTAGATATTTTTACTTGCTATTGAAACAATGTTCTGTTTAACAATACTTTGGTTGCTTTCTATTGTAAACTTGCTATTTTAATTTTCAATTACGCTATATAGATAAATGTACAACATTATTTTTTACTTTCAATAATAATATTATTATGAGATAATAGAATTTGTATTTTTTTATTTATTTTTGCAAGCAAAATAAATAATCAAAATAACTGCAATGAGAAAAAGATATTTATTTATTACAGCCTTTCTATGTATATTAACTCTTTCTATACAGGCACAAGAAAATTATTATGGTAAGATTGTTGATAATAAACAGCAACCTATATCTTTTGCAAATGTAGCCTTACTTAATGCTAACGATTCATCGTTTGTTACAGGAGTAACGACAGATGAAGATGGAAAGTTCAATCTTTTAAATGTATCAAAAGGGTTATTAAAGATTTCTCGAATTGGATATAACGACCAAATAATAAATGCAAAGCCTAACACCTCTTTATCTGTAATACTTTCGTCAGCAATAACAAACTTAGAAGGAGTTGAAGTTGCATTGCGCCGACCTATAACACGTATAGAAGGCGATGCTTTGGTTACTTCCATAAAAGGAACCATTCTTGAGAACGTGGGTAATGCCAACGATGTTTTAGGACATCTACCAGGAATTATAACTACTGCAAAAGGCATAGCTGTATTCGGAAAAGGAAAACCTTTAGTGTATATTAATGGAAGAAAGGTGAATAATGATAATTTGTTAGAACAACTTAAATCAAATAAAATTAAAAAGGTGGAAGTTGTTATGAATCCCGGTGCTCGTTACAATGCAACTGTCAATGCTGTGATACGTATTACGGCTGAAAGAGCACCCGGTGAAGGTCTTGCTTTTGATAGCACCACGAAATTAAGCTATTGTGATTATCTGAATGGTTCAGAGATAATCAATGCAAATTATCGTCGTGATAAGCTCGATATCTTTGCCGATTTGGAATATTCAAGGAAGAAAACAAAAGGAAGTAGCAATAATTTGCAAAATACATGGCTCGCGTCGCAATATACACAGAATGTTGATATGAGCCAGAAAGAAACTTCTAAGCTGTATGATAGCAGATTAGGATTTAATTATACCATTTCGCCTGTTCACGCTTTTGGATTGTTCTATAAAGTTTCTCATAAACCAACGGATTTTTGTTCGTTATATAATACACAATCGTGGATAAACAATATTTTGAACGATGAAAACAATGTAGTGGACTACAATAATGCCAAAATAACTACACATAATATAGATGCATATTACACCAATCAGATAGGTAAATGGACTTTAAACACTACCTTTGATGTATTATGGAAGTATGCAAAAGGGAATGAGAATATTAACGAGACGCATCTTAATATAAGCAATCGGACGATAACTTCTACGGATAAGATTTCTTCTCGTATGTTAGCTGGCGAGTTCCATTTATCTCACCCCTTTTTGAAAGGGCAAATAAATTTAGGAACTGAAATATCTGACAGCCATCGTGATGAAAATTTTGTGAATATAGAGAATGTTCTTCCTTCTAATAATCTATTAATAAAAGAAATGAACACAGCCGTATATTTAGAAATGATGCAACGACTGGGTAAGATAGGCTTCCAAATTGGTGTTCGTTATGAACATATAAACAGTAATTACTATGAAAACAAACAAAAAATAGAAGAACAATCTCGTGTTTACAATAAACTCTTTCCAACAATAATGATGATGATACCAATAAACAGAGGAATGGTACAGTTGAGTTATACTAAGAAATATAATCGTCCTTTGTATTCGCAACTTGGAGGAAGAGTATCGTATGTAAATAAATATCTTTATCAAAGTGGCAATCCAAATCTTCGTCCATCATACGTTGATAATATCTCGTGCAATATACAATATAGCTGGGCAATGCTTATGCTTAATTATGCACACACAACAGATAAGATAATTACATCTGCACTAGATTATGGTAACGGTAATGCTACTTTATTTAAAAATATGAATTCTGAATACAAAATGACAGAATTACAATTAGGATTGCAAGTATCGCCACAATTCAAACGTTATTATCCAGCTTTAATGGTAGGAATGTTTGTTCCATTCTATAAAGAAATGTATAAAGGAGAAACAAAGTCTTTCAATAGAGTTATGGGTATTGTTAAATTCAATAATATTATTTCTTTAACACCAACTTGTATGCTGAGTGCTGATCTTAGTTGGCGCAGTAAAGGCAATGCAGAGAATATGGATATGGCGCAGACTTGGCAAATTAATGCAGGCTTAATGAAACAATTGGGGAAAAATTGGAAAATGAAGCTAATGATTAACGACATATTTAATAGTGCTCGCAAAAATTGTTTCACACTTTATAGTGGAGTTCGAGAAATTGAGATAGCAAAGTTTTTTAATACTCGTTCTATTGAGTGTACATTAACTTATAGTTTCAACACCATTAAATCTAAATATAAAGGAAAAGGTGCTGGTAATAACGAGAAAGACAGATTATAGATAGTCATTAAAAATAATTCTAATTAATGTTCACTGAATTAATAAATCACTATATTCGTATACAGCAAGATCACAGTTCATAATTTGATTTATTGTTGAACTGAGGTACTATTCAGTAAGTGCACAACAAAGTTCCATAAGAAGTTCATTACATTCTTACTAACAATACTAGTTAAACAGTCTCTTCTACAAATAGAAAGAGGCTGTTTTTTACATTAGGAAGTCGCAAATACCACTGTTTTAGCGGGATTATCTTTCAGTTTCTCTTATTTTATTTGTATCTTTGCCATATCAGTTGTACGATTTTTACTCTACGAAGATTAGCAAATGTAACAATTGTGTAAAACTCTGAACAATCTATTATTGCTCAAGAGTTAATAAGATTTTAGAAAAAGAAAGAAGAACCAATAAATCATATAGTGAAAATGAAAGAAGAAGAAACACCCGTAGTATCAACTTATAACAAGGATGATAAGCATTTTTGGGCAGCGTTCCTTAATTTGGCACGCCATAATGTCTATATTACAATCAACCATATTAACAAGCTGCTGGAAATACGAGAAATCGACAATGACGAGAAGATATTAGATATCAAAGCTCTTTGGCAAAAAGTTAATAAAGACCTTAATCAGAAAGCTCGGTTAAGAGAATTAATGACAAAACACTTCCCATTCTTGGAAACTGCAATATACACCAAAAATAAAGAAGATAAGAAAGAAGTAAAAGAAGAAAAACAAGCCAAAGCCCAATCTTTTGATAGTCTGAATCATTGTTTATTTCTCTTTTTAGAGAAGCTTCAAGAAGCAAGAAACTATTATTCTCATTACAAGTATTCTGAATCTACAAAAGAGCCAGTGTTAGAGAAAGAATTACTGAAAAAGATGTATAATATCTTTGATAACAATATCCAGTTAGTGATAAAAGATTACCAACATAACAAAGATATAAACCCTGACGAAGATTTCAAGCATCTTGACAGAACAGAAAAAGAATTTAATTATTATTTTACACAAGATAAAAAAGGAAAAATAACCGAAAGTGGTTTGCTCTTTTTCGTTTCCTTATTCCTTGAAAAGAAAGATGCAATATGGATGCAGCAAAAGTTTACAGGCTTTAAAGATAATCGGGAAAACAATAAGCAAATGACCCACGAGGTATTTTGCAGGAGCCGAATGCTTTTGCCAAAACTACGATTGGAAAGCACGCAAACACAAGATTGGATTTTGCTCGATATGCTCAACGAACTGATTCGTTGCCCTAAATCGTTGTATGAACGCCTGAAAGGAGAAGACAGAAAAAAGTTTGAAGTTCCTTTTGATTCTACAGACGAAGACTACGATGCTGAACAAGATCCATTTAAAAACACATTGATAAGGCACCAAGATCGTTTCCCTTACTTTGTATTACGTTATTTCGACTATAACGAAATATTCAAAAATCTTCGTTTTCAAATAGATTTAGGCACCTATCACTTCTCTATTTATAAGAAACTTATCGGTGGTCAAAAAGAAGACCGCCACCTTACGCATAAGCTGTATGGTTTTGAACGCTTACAAGAGTTTACAAAGCAGCACCGCCCCGATGATTGGAAAGCAATCGTAAAGGATTTTGATACTTACGAAACTTCAGAAGAGCCATATATTTCGGAAACCACACCTCATTATCATTTGGAGAACCAAAAGATTGGCATTAGATTTAAGAATGATAACGATAAAATTTGGCCATCGCTCGAAACAAATGGAGAAAATAATGAAAAAAGCAAGTATAAACTTGATAAGCAATACCAAGCAGAAGCTTTCTTGAGCGTACACGAACTTTTGCCAATGATGTTCTACTATCTGTTGTTAAAGAAAGAAGAGCCAAATAATGACAAGAAAAATGCAAGTAGAGTGGAAGGCTTTATTAAAAGAGAAATCAGAGATATATTTAAACTCTATGACGCATTTGCAAATGACGAGATAAACAACATAGACGATTTAAAAAAATACTATAAGGACAAGAATGTTGAAATAAGACATCTGCCCAAACAAATGATTGCCATATTGGAAAGCAAGCCTAAAGATATGGCAAAAGAGGCGAAACGCAAGCAAAAGGAAATGGTAAAGGATACCAAGAAATTGCTTGCTACTCTTGAAAAACAAACACAAAAAGAAAAAGAAGATAACGGAAGAAATGTAAAACTCTTGAAATCTGGCGAGATTGCCAGATGGCTGGTAAATGATATGATGCGCTTTCAGCCTGTTCAAAAAGACAATGAGGGCAATCCACTGAATAACAGTAAAGCCAACAGCACAGAATATCAGATGCTGCAACGCTCGCTTGCGCTTTACAACAAGGAAGAAAAACCAACTCGTTACTTCAGACAAGTTAATCTCATAGAAAGTAGCAATCCCCACCCTTTCCTAAAATGGACGAAGTGGGAAGAATGCAATAATATCTTAACTTTCTATCATCGTTATCTGACAAAAAAGATAGAATTTCTAAATAAGCTAAAGCCTGAAGATTGGAAGAAGAACCAATATTTCCTTAAAGTTAAAGAGCCAAAGACCAACCGCGAAACATTAGTGCAAGGGTGGAAAAATGGCTTTAATCTGCCACGTGGTATCTTTACAGAACCCATCAGAGAATGGTTTGAAAGGCATCAAAACGATTCTGAGGAATATAAGAAAGTTGAAGCCCTCGGCAGAGTAGGCTTGGTTACAAAGGTAATACCCTTGTTCTTCAAAAAAGAATATTTTAAAGAAGATGCCCGAAAAGAAATTAACGACTGCGTACAGCCATTTTACAACTTTCCTTACAATGTGGGCAATATATACAGACTCAAAGATGAGGATTTCTTACATCGTGAGGAACGTATAAAACTATGGAATAATAAGAAAGACAAGTTTAAGGGTTATAAAGAAAAAATAAAGTCCAAGAAGTTGACGGAAAAGGAAAAAGAAGAATTTCGTTCTTATCTTGAATTTCAATCTTGGAATAACTTCGAGCGAGAATTACGACTTGTACGAAACCAAGACATCGTAACGTGGCTGTTGTGTAAGGAACTGATTGATAAACTGAAAATAGACGAACTCAATATTGAAGAACTGAAAAAGCTACGCTTAAATAATATTGATACAGACACTGCAAAAAAGGAAAAGAACAATATTCTGAACAGAGTAATGCCGATGGAACTGCTTGTTATGGTGTACGAAGTAAACAAAGCAGGCAATATAATAAAGAATAAACCTTTGCATACCATTTATATAAAAGAGGCTAAAACCAAACTTTTAAAACAAGGAAACTTCAAGGCTTTGGTAAAAGATCGCAGGCTTAATGGTTTATTCTCGTTCGTTAAAACTAACTCTGAAGCAGAATCGAAGAGAAATCCTATCAGTAAGTTACTTGTAGAATATGAACTCGGAGAATATCAAGAAGCAAGAATAGAAATTATCAAAGATATGTTGGCGTTAGAAGAAACGCTGATAAATAAATATAAAGATTTGCCTACCAACAAGTTCAGTGATATGCTAAATAGTTGGTTGGAGGGTAAAGACGAGGCAGACAAAGCAAGGTTTCAAAATGATGTAGACTTTCTTATTGCTGTACGGAATGCCTTTTCGCACAACCAATACCCAATGCACAACAAAATAGAATTCGCAAATATTAAGCCATTCAGTCTTTATACAATGAATAATTCGGAAGAAAAAGGACTTGGTATTGCCAATCAGCTAAAGGATAAAACCAAAGAAACAAAAGACAAAATAATAGAAATAGAAAAGCCAATAGAAACTAAAGAATAAGATTATGAATTGTACATCAATAACACAAGAGGTGATTATTGCTTTAATTACTTCTTTGATTAGCTCGGCAACTATCATTTTTGCAGGCTACCAAACGTATCTTAATGCTATCAAGAAACTACATAAAGAGAGTATTGAGAATATTGAGCGTGCAAAATATGAAGCCATATTAAAGGCACACCAAAGCATTTATAAATTGCTTAGGTTTACCACTGATACAGAAAACGACGACTGCATTTTATTGTGGGAGCAATCTAAAAGCAGTAAAGAGAAAGTTTATTATTTCAAAAAAGCTAATATACATAAGTTTATAAAAGAGCTAACCGAAGAGATATACAACAAAGGTAATGGTATATATCTATCGAAAGAGGTTATTTTGCTGGTATTCAAATATAGAACCCTTGTTCATAAACTTTTGCTTGCTGAAAAGAACAACCCTGATGAGAAAATAATGATAGGTAAACGAGAGATTGTAAAGAGTATGATAGAAATTCATCAGAATCTTTCAATACAAATCAGAAATGATATAAATTTAAAACAACGAGATTTATGTTTAAATAGTGAGAATAAATAAGAAGAATATCAGAAAATAAAGAAATAAAATATATAATAATCAGACACTTAGGTTAAGGTTGCATCTGCCTTCTGTTTGAAAGGTAAAAACAACCAACAGCGTTATAGTTTCTGTCAGATGCAGTTGTATCTGCCTTCTGTTTGAAAGGTAAAAACAACAGTGTCTCGCAGAATCAAACTTGTCCACATGTTGTATCTGCCTTCTGTTTGAAAGGTAAAAACAACATTCACAACGCTCAACGTAAAGATTAAGCAGTTGTATCTGCCTTCTGTTTGAAAGGTAAAAACAACGATAAATTCCAAGAGCTGATTTTCTTTCTGTTGTATCTGCCTTCTGTTTGAAAGGTAAAAACAACAT